>Ga0181390_1000109_pt1 | contig 31386 bp, 38 predicted proteins | sample 13SPOviralmetaG_FD_130085 | JGI IMG/M metagenome (GOLD analysis project Ga0181390, IMG submission 130085) | Marine viral communities from the oligotrophic San Pedro Time Series (SPOT) site, San Pedro Channel, CA, USA - 13 SPOT_SRF_2010-07-21 | ecosystem: Environmental > Aquatic > Marine > Strait...
AACGATGTCTGAACACTGACAACAGGATTGATGCATATGGAGCAACTTTATCAGCCAACTCTTGACCTGTCAACCCTTGACAAGCAACTGTGATGTGACCACCGCAACTGCTATCACTCGGACTGAACTCATCATCAATTATGTGCTTGGCTTCAACAAACATATTGAACACCTTTGTTCGCCACATTGACTTGCCCACCAAAGGTAGAACGTGTGTGACTGCTTCATAACCGCAACTGCTATCAGTCTCAAACCCACAAAATAATGGGTACTCCTTGATTGAACTCCTGTGCAACCTCGTTTTCTCGATTTCAAAACCGATAGTGAACTTGCTCTCGAACTCGTCTCCGTCTACAACAACATTGGTTCTGTCTGTAGATTGCAACCCTTTGATTTCAGATTGCTTTGCTTTGGTTCTGAAGATTGGACTTGGTTTACTATGGTAGGATGATACACTACCACGTCTGTCTGTATCTCTAACTTCTTCGAACCTTGTTACTAAATTATTCATTGTGCTACGTGTTTTTTGTGTCTTTGAAGACACTGATTAAGAATTGATTTGTTCTAACTGATTAACTAACGAAATAAACAAAAGGTCAATTTTGCTTTGGATGTTCTCGTCTTCGATTGAACCGCTAACTTTCACACCGCTCTCGGTCAACCTTACAGAGTAACCGCTCTCGCCATTCAAACCATTCTTTGCGATGCTGAATGTGGCAAAGGTTTTTTCACTTGCAACTTCGGTTTCCTCTCCATTGATTTCTGCTTTCGCAAACTTCAATAAACTCTCGATACTTCTGTTAGCATCCTCGCCATTATTCTCTGACTTGGTGCATTCTCTTTTAAACTTCGTAACGATTCTTTGGTTTTCTTCTTGCAGTTTACCCGCCTTGACCATTTTGTAACCGAACGACTTCTGCCAACCGAATACCCTGTTGAAAAAGACTTCTGTGTTACTCCATTCGATACCATTGTCTTCGAGTAGTGACTTGGTCTCACTTGACTTGAACCACTCTACTGATTGGCTTACTAACTTCGCTAACTTTAGCGACTTGTCGAACTTCGACTTCTTTGCATCGGCAACCTCACTCTGTAGATTGAAGATTGATTGAAAGTTTACATTCGAACGTACTTCGGCAGTGTTTAAAAAGTCTGCCTCGATTTGCATTAAATTACTCATAACTATTTGATTTTTAAGTGTTTACGTTTAATTGAGGACTATTCCTCGTTCATTCATAGTGCAATATAAGTATAATAATCCGTTCTACAATAGGTTTTGTTTCGTTTTTTCTCATCCTGTGTCTAATTCTCTTTTGTCTTTTGATTGTCAACAGGTTACGTCAAACGTGTTCCTTGTCTTTTGTAATGGCTTAAAAAATATCGCTGAGGGGTTAAGGGGAATGTCTTTGTATGTGTCTTCAAAGACACTTGTCTTTACTCTGTGGGACAGGGGAAGGTGGAACGAGGGAAGGTGGAACAGGGAACGAGGGAAGGCAAACGAGAAACGACAGGAGGGTAACAGGTCCAAAGGAGGTCAACAGGTTAGCGACAGGGGTACAGAAAAAAGGCAAAAAAATCAGAACCGCAGATACAAAATGCCGACCCCCCCGCTCAAAAAAAAATGGGTTTCGTTTGTGGGGTGTGCAGACGTAGGGTGGGGGGAACCCAAACAGTATATACACCTAAAGAAAAATTTACTATCTTTGTAGAAAAGCAACAGATATGAAAAATTTCAATATCCCTCCAAGTATGATAGGCTATGATGTAAAGGATGGTCGTTTGATTAATAACGCTCCTGAGCCGGAGATGGGTATAGCCAAGCTGATTAAAATGAAGAACTCTATCAAAAGGTACGACAAAGTACAAATGATAGCAGAAGGTAATGAAATAGCTAAGGCTAACATAGACCTATTCAAAAGATAAAAAGAACTATAAGTGTCGTAAATTATAGTGTTTGATGTTTGATAAGAAGAGGGGAACCCATATGGTTCCTCTTTTTTTGTGTTTATATTTTATATATAGTGTTAACTTTGTGTTGACTTTGTGTTAAGTTTTATTATAATAACTTATTGATAATCAGTTAGTTAGATTAAAAAGTGTTGAAATGTTAAGTTTAAAGCCTCGTATATAGAAAAAAGTATATAGACAATAGGAGGTAGTAGTAGTATATAGAACACTGAACTCGTCACAATTTTGATATTAAAATATATTTCTTACTTTTGTGCAAAGTAATTTAATTAAATAAATATGCAACAAGGATTCACTCCCAAAGAGCTTCACTTCTCTGATGACGGTCGAGGCAAACTAATCAAAGGAATAAACCAAATATCTAACGCAGTAAAGTCCACACTTGGACCAAGAGGTAATACTGTACTAATAGAATCTCCTGAACACTTACACGGAATCACAGTTACAAAAGATGGTGTAACTGTAGCTAAGTCCATATCGCTTATGGACCCGGTCGAGAACCTTGCGGTTCGTATGATGAAAGAGGCTGCAGACCGAACTGCTTCCGCAGCAGGGGATGGTACAACAACGGCTATCGTATTAGCCGAAGCAATTGTAAATGCAGGAACCGAATTAATTGACGACACAGTCAATCGAACGGAGATTCTTAGACACCTTGTAGATGAAACCAAAGAGATAGGCAAGACGCTAAAGCTGAAAGGCAAAAAGTTAGACGACAAGAGGCTACGTGATGTTGCCGTTATTTCAGCTAACAACGATGCCAAGATAGGCGGTATCATTGCAGACGTATACGAAAGCGTAGGGAACGATGGTGTAGTCACGGTAGAGAAAAGTAAAACATCAGCCACATATTTTGAAACCACAAAGGGGATAAAAGTAAAACGAGGATACGCATCTACTTTATTTATCAATGACCAAAAGCGTGATGAGTGTGTCTTCGAAGACACTTATGTTTTGGTATGTGATACTGAGATTAGTAATATACTACAAATAGAAAACATTTTAAAACCAATCATTCAAGAGGGTAAGAAACTTTTGATGATTGCTCCAACCTCAACTAATGTAACAAATACATTAGCAGCTAACGTAATCAAGAATGGTCTGAAGATATGTACTATCAATCCACCTGATTTTGGATACCGTCAACACGAACTAATGCAAGATATTGCAATTAGCGTGGGTGCTACTTACTTCAGCGAAAAAACAGGCGATGATTTGAGCTTGATTAGTTTCAACGATTTGGGTCACTGTGCTAAGGTGATAGTTAGTCGGGACTCAACGGTCATCGTCAAAGACGATAAGGAAACCTCCACTGAAGTCTTGGATAGAGTAGCTCAGTTGCAGGATACTCATAAAAACACCAAGAAGAAAGAAGACAAGGAATTTATCAATCAGAGGATAGCTTCCTTGTCAGGAGGTATAGGTGTAGTTTATGTGGGTGGAAATACAGACCTTGAGCAAAAAGAATTATATGACCGTGTTGATGATGCGGTATGTGCAGTTCGCTCCGCACTTGAAGAAGGTATACAACCCGGTGGAGGACTCACGTTATTTAATCTTCATAAAACATATTCAATCAAAAAAGATGCTGAAAAAAATTCAGCGAAAAAAATCGCTTATGCGATTTTAGATGAATCATTGAAGGCTCCACTATATCAGATTTTAGAAAACGCAGGATTAAATGCTGAAGAAGTATATAAAGACTGTAAAGGTGCATTGTATGGATACGATGTGAAAAACGAGAAGTACGGATACTTGATGACACTCGGAGTCATAGACCCTGTGAAAGTTACAAGACAAGCTCTGCAAAATGCAGTATCAGTAGCCGTTACTATATTATCAACCAATGCTATCGTGACTATGGCACGTAGCTATGAAAAAGAATAAAATGGCAATCACTAATCAAATTTTTGAACACTTCCGAATGCAGGAAGAAAAAAAGAAACAAGCAGTAAATTTTTTAAGAAGACACGGATACTCTGTAAAAAAAACAAAAGAGAATGAAAGCAATAGGCAAGAACATAGTAATTGAAAAGATAGAAGAAGAAGTAACCACTGATAGCGGTTTGCTTTTATCTAATGAAGATGCTAAGGCTTTCAGGTATCAAAAGGGAAAAGTTTTATTACCCGGTACAGAAGTTTGTCATCTAAAAGAAAATGATATTATATACTACGACACACGTCAAGCATATACTCTTGTAATTGATGGAACTCAATCCACAATCATTCAAGAGAGAGATGTCGTTGTTGTCGAATAAAATCATTCATTGACATAATTGCTTCTCGGTATCTCCTGTCCGAGTAAGAAACATTTTTTAAAAACATAGGATTTTGTGATGGCGATGTAGGCAACTCTTCGCCATTTAGTTTTTTATATATAGATGTAATCACACGTTTTGCTTTGTACGATAAACTGTACAACCCTTTAGTCTTTCCCTTTCTTTTTCTAAACACTTCAATCCATCCGTCACGCAGTAGATTGTCGAATCGGTTTTCATCCCAAGATAGAATGCGGTCAAATTCTTCGAACTTATCTTTTGAAAAATAATTTTCTGAGTTTAGGAAAAGAATCACATCAAGGTCTGATTGTGTCAATCCATATTTTACTTTGATGTATTGACGTATGACTCTCCAAAATTTCAAGTAGTCGTTGTTCAAAATTAAATAGATTAAAATTATTAACTTTGTACAAAGATAAAAAATCTATGGCAAAGGGTAGAACTAAGAAAAAAGGCAACAAGATTTGTTCAGCAGGAATCGCTTGGGCAAAAAGAACTTTTGATACCTACCCATCTGCTTATGCTAATATGGCAGCGAGTAAGTATTGTAAAGACCCCAACTACGCTAAAAAAGCTAAAGGAAAAAAGTAATGGATGCAAAAAAATTAAAACAGATAGCTTCTGAGCTAAGAAAGGCTTCAGCTATGCACAAAGGTCAAGCAGCAAAAATTGACCGTATGCTAAAATCATTAAAGAAAAAGAAATGAGTAAGCTAAGTAAAAAGCAACGTAAAATCGCAAGAGCAGCTATGCCTTTAAATAAAATAACAAAGGCAGACTTTGATGTCCTTAAAAAAAGAAAAAAGAAATGAGCAAGTTAAGTCCGGGTAGTAAACACAGAAAACCAAAGGTAGTAGGGGAAGTGAGACCTATATCTGATTTAGGAATAACCCCTGAAAGCACAAGGCTTACAGGCACTATTCCTGTTGGAGGTAAAGGAATTAAAGGTGCAATAAAATATGGAGCTAAAGCAGTAAAGTATATTAGAAAGAAAATAAAAAATAAAAAATAGAAATTATGCCAACAGTAAGTTATAGTTGTCCTGATACGGGCAAGAAAATGAAAAAGTCTTTTCCATATAATGCTATGGGGAAAGCACAAGCTCACACATTCGCTAAAACAATGGGTGGTTCGCTTAAAAACAATCCTAATAAAAAGATGACCGAAGGAGGTTACTAATGGGAGAGTTAAAAAAATGGCGAGACGAAAAATGGGTCCGCATAGGACTTGATGGTTCTATTAAAGGTGCTTGTGGAACAAGCAAAGATAAAAAGAACCCTGACCGTTGTTTGCCGTTAGCTAAAGCTAAGTCAATGACTAAAGCTGAACGAGCAAAGACTGCTCGAAAAAAGAAACGTGCCGGAGCAAAAGGTAAAACAGTAGTAGCCAACACAAAGGCAGGTAGAGTAACAAAACGATATACGACTTAAAAGATAATGGCTGATAAAAGTAAAATGAAATGCAACAAAGTAGTTGCATCAGATAGAGCCGGTAAGAAGAGAATGGTAAAAGCCTGTGAGAACGGCAAAGAAAAACTAATTCACTTCGGAGCAAAAGGATATGGACATAACTATTCTTCTGCTGCTCGTAAATCTTTCAAAGCTCGACACAAGTGTAATACTGCAAAATCAAAACTAACTGCAAGGTATTGGGCGTGTAAAAACTTATGGGCAGGTAAGGGCGGTTCAACCAAGTCAAGTCCAAAAAGTAAGCGAGGAAAATACTAAAAAAACTTTAGTATCTTTGTAAAATATAAAATTAGAAGTTATGGCAATACCAATCGGAACAAAGTTTCACGGAGTCGCACCTGATGTGGAAACTAAAAATTTAGGCTCCCAACAGTCAAATGCTCAGCGTGATGTTTATACTTTTCCTGATGATTTCAAATCTTTGTCATATTTATCCTTTGCAGGTACTATGATTAATATGGGAAGTCTTGCTACCGCAAGTCCACTTGGTGGAGACACTGCTGACTTTGGTACTACGAAGTCAACTGCACAAGACCACATTGGATTTGTAATTCTAAGTGTTCCTTGCAAAGTAGTTTCTGCCGGTTGGCAATGGGCATCAAATAACCCAATTCAGAATGCAGCAGGTCAAGGCTCAGTAAAAACTTTATCATTCAAACTTTCTTCAGCTCCATTAGGAGTAAAAATGACAGACGCATCTCAATGGACTGATTATCCTATGAGCACAACAGTACCTTCAAATCAGCTCTATCCCGGATTCACGGAAGATGTTTCGGGTTTAGGAATTGAACTACCTGCAGGTAGTGTTATTACTATTACTGCAACTACTGATACTCAGTTCGCAGATACAGGGGAAGAAGCTAACGTAAGTATAACCCTTCAACCTGTATAAGATGGCGAAGAAAGCAGATATAGAAATTAAAAAAAGCAACGCAGGTAAATTTACCTCGTGGGCAAAAAAGAATATGCCGGGAAAATCGGTATGTGACGCTGCATCAGCAGTAATGAAAAGTAAAAATAATTATAAACCCAATGTAGTTAAGATGGCGAACTTCGCTAAAAACTTTGGCTGCAGTAAATAAGTAATGTTATGAAACAAGGTTACAACGCAAGACTTGATGAGTCTATCGGAAACAAGCACAAGGGTTCGCATTCTCAATCACTAAAAGATAGAAGAGACGAATCAAAAGGAATGGCAAAAGCTATGACAGGTCACGCTTATAGTGGAGACCACAATATGGATAAACACTATCCATCAAGTGTAAAAGGACATTTATCTAAACTTATAAAAAAGTAAAAATAAATGGGTAAGTTATTTGTAAAAATTGGATTATGGATACAAGGCATTTGGTGTAAGTTCCAATGCAATTGGAATTGGCTTATAGCAAAGTTTTTGTTCAAGGTAGAATCCTGTCCAAATAAACTATGTACTTGTAAGAAATGAATTGGAATGAAAAATCAAAAGGCTTTGGCGACACAGTTGCTAAGGTAACTCAAATAACAGGTATTAAGTCTGTTGTTGATACAGTCGCTAAAAAAGTAGGGAAGGACTGTGGATGCGGAAAAAGACGTGATACACTAAATCGTATAATTCCCTATAAAGATTAATTATGGCATATCAAAAGTTACAACAAACAAGAGCTATTCAGGTTATACCTGCTGATGGTGTAGTTGTTCCAAATCCGGGCGGAGAAGTTGCTTCAGGTCAAAACACCTCGTTGCTACAAGACCACCTTGTTGATAGTAATGCTTCGTTTGCCGGAAAGGTAAATGTAGGTGCCACTGTGTATAACATTAATGGAGCTAATGCTGCTACTGTTACTGCAGTATCAGAAAACTCTTTAAGGTTATCTGCTGATATATTTGTAGGTGCTGCCGGAAAGCAGTACATAGTTTACAATATAGACAGTATTGGTCCTGTATTATATACAGGCTCAGGTGGGCAGATTAATGTTTACACTGCAGGGAATGATTTTGTATCACTCAAAAATGTTCAACCGGGTGTAGTTTTACCATTGATGGTAAAAACTGTAGAAGATACAGGAACAAACGCAACAGGAATAATAGCACTTTGGTAAAATGGATTATAAACTCACAACAACTTTAGGTATAGAAGACATTGAAGTTGTTTACGAAATTGTAGAAGAGAATGGCTCAGATAGACAAAAATTCGACTTTCAGTTTAACGATTAAAGACGCAGCAGGATTGGGAGTATTTGTGGTGGGCATATTAAGCGTCTACTTTTCATTAAAATCAGACATTGCATTAGCAATGGAAAAACCCGAGCCGGTTATTTCGGAACAAGAGTACCATTATAAAGATGAGATTGTAAGAAAAACAATTATGCTTACTCAACAAGATGTTGATGGGATAAAAGACGATGTAGAAGAAATAAAAGAAACATTAAAAACACTTGAACAACGATTATATGAAATTCAATAAGTGATGAAAAAGATTGCTCCTTTATTAGTTTTGTTAGTAGGAACTTTATTAGTTTCTCCTGCAAAACCTATCGAGGAAGAGAAATTAATTAACACGCATAAATTAACTGTACTTCAAATTAATGCAAAATGGAACTCTGCCAATGCAATAGATATAGACAAGTTGAAATACTGTAATATCGAATGGGCATATATCGAAGACCAAAAACAAAGTGTCAGGCAAAAGTTCAAAAAGATTCCCTTTATAATTATCAAAGAAGACGATGAACCATTATTAGTGTGGGAAGGTAACATTATGTTTGAACCAACAGTTACCTTAGAACAATTACAAACACACGTAAATAATTTTAAATAATGGCTAAACTACACATCGCCACTTATATCAAAAAGACTTATAAGAAAAGACCGGGAGTGCATTCAAAGAATGCATCAAAAGGTCAATCCGGTTATAAAAAAAAATATAGAGGGCAAGGAAAATGATACCATCAGAAATTAGAAAAATTATAATACACTGTTCTGCGACAAGAGCAGGAGACGATTCCGTAGATGCTGAAGTTATTGATAAATGGCACAAAGCAAGAGGATGGAAAGGAATAGGATACCACTTTGTAATTCTTATAGACGGAACAATTCAAACAGGTAGAAAAATAAATGTTGTTGGAGCTCACACAAAAGGTTTGAATAGTGAATCTTGGGGGATATGTTACGTAGGTGGAGTTGAACAAAATGGCAAAACTCCAAAAGACACAAGAACTGAAAAACAAAAAGACTCTTTAGCATACCTTTTGTACTTCCTGAAGTTACTTGCACCTAACGCTACCATACACGGACACAGAGATTTTTCAGATAAAGCGTGTCCAAGTTTTGATGCTACTGAAGAGTACAAATCAGAAAATTGGAAAAAGCTATGAAAGAGATATTAAAAAAGATATTTGGACTTGATAACTTAGGTCAGAAAGTTGGAGACCTTGTTGATAGGTTTGTTCAAACCAAAGAAGAAAAAGCTGAGTTTGAAAAAGAACTTACACAGATATTCATTGAAGCTGAAAAAGATATGCAACAAAACGTAACGGAACGATGGAAGGCTGATATGGCTTCAAGCGGTTCGTGGCTTTCAAAGAATGTAAGACCATTGGTTTTGTTGTTCTTAGTAGTATCAACTGTAGTGATGGTGTTTATAGATTCAGGTGCTATAAAATTTAACGTAGAAGAAAATTGGGTGGACTTACTTCAGATAGTTTTAATCACTGTGATTTCAGCATATTTTGGTGGAAGGTCGTTCGAAAAGATTAAAAATAAAAAATAGTATCTTTGTAAAACAAAATTAAATCAAATGACAAAGTTAAGTACAGAAGAGTTAGATGAACTTCAAAATTTAAACACGGAGTTTACAAAACTAAAAATATCTCTTGGGGATTTAGAAATTCAAAAGAGTCAAATCATTTCTGAAATCGCAGCTATAAAAATTAAGTTCGGTCAGAATGAAAAGAAGTTAATTGAAAAATATGGACAAGATTCTGTTATCAATATACAGACAGGAGAGGTCCAACAAAAAAAGTAAAAGATGTCAAAGATAAGTTCATATCCTATTGTTACTGCTACCGAGCAAGACCTTATTGTTATAAGTGAAGTAAATGGAAACCCATCTGATGTAACTAAAAACATTCAGGTTAAATCTATTATTGATTTAGCAGGAACTGCAATTATTACAGGGATGATAAACAACTTTGCATCTCAGGGGTCAGGTGGATATGACTTTATGGAATGGACTTCAAATGTTACTCCTGACACACAAATACCTTTGTTTAAAGTACCTTGTGATATGCAACTTCAAAAAGTTGGATACATTTGGTGTGGTGCTGCACCTTTGACTATTACAGGTACAGACAATATAACTATAAGTATTGGTCAAATACCTGACGACCCACTTATGCCGGGTTCAGGTCAAGACGCAGTTATTGGAAATTATGTAGAAGACCACAAGATTGTTACTTTTGATAATACCAATGATGGCACAAGACCTTCAGGAATCAGAAACTTTACGAGTTTGCAAACTCCATATAATCTCCAACAAGGAGACAACCTTGCAGTTATAGCAACAGAAGTAGGTACAATTATGCCGATGGATGGAGAACTTTCATTGTCTTTTTACTTTAGATTAATAAATAGTTCCGGCTACTAATATAATGAAATGGATATACGTAAAATCTCAGTTGGTCCTGATTACAAGTCAGGAGCAATGCACTACTTGATAGGACAAAGTGTTTTAAATGCAACACATAGCATTCACTTAATAAAACATTACGAAGAGACAGATTCTATAAAAATATGGATAGAAGATGAGGATGGAGTAGTAACGTGTTGGAAAGAGTTTAATTCCAATATGCCTATATCCATTGAGTACAATATAAACTTCTAATGAAATCCATATATCAGTTTATAGTTAAACCTGTAGACAACAAAAGATACAACAATACTAAAAATATAGGCGGTATTGACTTTGTTGTCAGCACATCTGAAGAAGATGTATCAGCTTCAAATCGTGAAGCAATAGTCATAGAGACTCCACTAAGTTACAACGGACCAATATCAAAAGGAGATACATTGTTAGTACATCACAATGTATTTAAGTTCTATAATGATATGTATGGTAGAAGGCAAAGTGGAAAAAGTTTTTTTAAAGAAAACATTTTCTTTGTAGACTACGACCAATTTTTTGCATACAAAAAAGAAGACAAGTGGTACGGTTATGACAGGTATTGCTTTTTAAAACACATACCTCCAAAGGATAGCTACATATATAAACCTCTTACTAAAGAGCCACTTATGGGAAAAATTGTTATATTAAATGATACATTAAGAGAGAAAGGACTCAAAGAAGGAGATACCGTTTGTTATAAGCCTGAGCAAGAATATGAGTTTAGAGTAGATGACGAAATTTTATGGAGGATGTATGACCATTCAATTACATTAAAATTATGAATACAAAAGAAACTAAATTAAAAATAATTGAAGCAGGTCATCAGGCAGTAGAGCAACTTATAAAGGTAGCAAAAGAAAAAATAATAAAACCTGACCCTGAAGATGATTTAGCTGCAGACAGATTAAAGAACGCAGCAGCTACAAAAAAACTTGCAATCTTTGATGCTTTTGAAATACTCAAAAGAGTTGAAGAGGAAAGAGAGATTCTTGAGGGAGGCACAAGTAATTCTAAGATAGATACAAAACAAGGGTTTGCAGAAAGAAGGTCTAAATAATATGTATAAGGTAGTCCAAGATTGGATACCTAAAAGCGTTGTAACCAACAAGAATAGAAATAAGTCTTGGATATATGGTTACAATCAACAGTACGATGTTATTATTATATCAAAGACCGGAGAGATAGGAGATGTAGTCGATATTGCATCACTTAAAATAGCTCTACCCAAAGAACCAAAAGAGTGTCTTCAAAGACACTCAGATAAAAAGAAACAGTATTGGGAAAGACAAGAGCTACCAAAACCTTTAAATAGAATATCATCCATCTTTCAGTGGAATGAAATGCCATCTGACTTCAAGTCAAGATGGGTGGATTATATAGAAGCTGAGTTTGACAATAGAGAGCTTGGCTTTTGGTTTATGAATAATGGTAAACCAACTTATATAACCGGAGCTCATTATATGTATTTGCAATGGACTAACATTGATGTTGGTTATCCTGAATACAGAGAAGCTAATAGATTATTATATATTTTTTGGGAAGCGTGTAAAGCAGACAAAAGAAGTTTCGGAATGATATATCTAAAAATTAGACGTTCAGGATTTTCTTTTATGTCTTCTTCAGAGTGTGTGAACACAGGTACTTTAGTTAAGGATTCTCGTGTAGGTATTTTATCTAAAACAGGAGCAGATGCTAAAAAAATGTTTACTGATAAAGTTGTTCCCATCAACAGTAGACTTCCATTCTTTTTCAAACCTATAATGGATGGAATGGATAAACCTAAAACAGAGTTAGCTTACAGAGTACCTGCGTCAAAGATTACTAAAAAGAATATGTATGATGTAGAAGATGATGAGATTCAAGGACTTGATACTACTATAGATTGGAAAAATACAGACGACAACAGTTATGATGGAGAGAAACTTTTGTTACTTGTACACGATGAAAGTGGTAAATGGTTGAAACCAAATAACATCCTTAACAATTGGCGAGTTACAAAAACCTGTTTGCGTTTAGGTAGTAAGATTATTGGCAAATGTATGATGGGGTCTACATCAAATGCGTTAAGCAAAGGTGGAGATAATTTTAAAAAACTATTTTACGATTCTGATATAACAAAACGAAACGCTAATGGTCAGACTAAAAGCGGTTTATATTCGCTATTCATTCCTATGGAATGGAATATGGAAGGATTCATTGACAGGTATGGAATGCCTGTTCTTGACAATCCTATTGAACCCATTGAAGGAGTAGATGGAGAATACATAGACCAAAGTGCATTGAACTATTGGGAGAATGAAGTTGAGTCTTTAAGGAACGACCCTGATGCATTAAATGAATACTATAGACAATTCCCACGAACTGAGTCTCACGCTTTTAGAGATGAAAGTAAACAATCATTGTTTAATTTAACTAAGATATACCAACAGATAGATTATAATGACGCAATGATTACAGAACAATATGTAACACGTGGTTCTTTTTCGTGGAAAAATGGAATCAAAGATACACAAGTAATTTTTTCTCCTGATAACAGGGGAAGGTTTTACATAACTTGGGTTCCAAATAAAAATTTACAAAACAACTATTACACTAAACACGGAGTTAGGTATCCGGGCAACGAACATATAGGTGCGTTTGGGTGTGACTCTTACGATATTAGTGGAACAGTTGGAGGTGTAGGTTCTAATGGAGCTTTACACGGATTAACTAAATTTAGTATGGAAGAGGCACCATCTAATGAGTTTTTTTTAGAATACATTGCAAGACCTCAAACGGCTGAGATATTTTTTGAAGACGTATTGATGGCTTGTGTATTTTACGGAATGCCTATATTAATAGAGAATAACAAACCAAGATTACTATACCATTTTAAAAACAGAGGGTACAGAGGATTTGCTATGAACAGACCTGATAAGATATTTACTAAACTATCTAAAACAGAAAAAGAGTTAGGAGGGATACCAAACTCAAGTGAAGATGTAAAACAAGCTCACGCTGCTGCAATAGAATCATATATAGAAAATTTTGTAGGTTTAAGGTCTGATGAAGATATGAGTTCAATGGCTTTTAATAGAACCTTAGAAGATTGGGCAAAGTTTGATATTAGCAACAGAACTAAATATGATGCTTCTATAAGCTCAGGTTTAGCAGTAATGGCTTGTCAAAAGCACCTTTATCAACCTGAAAGAAAAGAGTCAAGAATTATGATTAACTTTGCAAGGTATAGTAATACAGGCAAAACAAGTCAGATAATTAGATGAAAGATATTAAAATAAACATTTCATCTGCAGGATTTCCAAGTCAATTTGTGTCAGATGCAGAAAAAGCTACTGACGAGTATGGATTGATGATAGGTCAAGCTATTCAATATGAATGGTTTCGTAAAGACGGAAACGGTTGCAGATTCTATGACCAATGGCGAGAGTTTCATAGGTTAAGACTTTATGCAAGAGGCGAACAATCCATAAGAAAATATAAAGATGAATTAGCTATTGATGGCGATTTATCTTACTTAAACTTAGATTGGACTCCTGTTCCGGTAATTCCAAAGTTTGTTGATATTGTTGTCAACGGAATGGCAGACCGTTTATTTAAAGTAAAGGCATATGCACAAGATGCAATGTCTCAAGCCAAGCGTTCTAAGTATCAAGATATGATAGAAGGACAGATGGCAGCTAAAGACCAATTGGAAATTATTCAAAAGAAAAGTGGGTATGACCCATTTATAATGCCTTCAGAAGAACTTCCTAAAAGCGATGAAGAGCTTTCCCTGTATATGCAGTTAAACTATAAACCTGCAATTGAGATTGCTGAAGAAGAAGCAATCAATACTATATTAGATGAGAATCATTATATAGATTTAAGAAAAAGATTTGATTATGACCTTACCACATTAGGAATTGGTGTAGCTAAACATGAGTTCTTAAAAGGTTCAGGGGTTGAAGTTTCATATGTTGACCCTGCAAATATCGTTTACAGTTATACGGAGGACCCTCATTTTAAAGATTGTTTTTATTGGGGAGAAGTAAAAACTCTACCGATTACAGAGCTGCTTAAAATAGACCCTTCATTAACTACATCTGACTTAGAAGAAATATCTAAGTATAGTCAATCGTGGTATGACTATTACAATGTAGCACAGTTTTATGAGAATGATATTTTCTATAGAGATACTGTAACGCTTCTTTACTTTAATTATAAAACCACTCAAAAGATGGTTTATAAAAAGAAAGTAATGGCTACAGGTGGTAATAAAGTTATTGAGAAAGATGATAGTTTTGACCCACCGGTTGAAGTAATGGAAGAGGGTAACTTTGAAAAGTTTGAAAAAACTATTGACGTATGGTATGATGGGGTAATGGTAATGGGAACAAACATTGTTTTGAAGTGGGAACTTGCTAAGAATATGGTCAGACCAAAATCTACAAGCCAACACGCTTTACCTAATTATGTAGCAGTTGCACCAAGAATGTACAAAGGTGTGTTAGAGTCTTTAGTAAGACGTATGATTCCATTTGCGGATTTAATACAAATGACACACTTGAAGTTACAACAAGTTATTGCAAGAGTAGTTCCTGATGGAGTTTACATTGACGCAGACGGATTGAGTGAAGTTGACTTAGGAACCGGAGCTGCCTATAATCCTGAAGATGCATTAAGATTATATTTCCAAACCGGTAGTGTGATTGGCAGAAGCTATACTCAGGATGGAGATTACAATCAAGGTAAAACTCCTATTCAACAACTTACTTCAAACTCAGGTGCATCAAAAACACAAATGCTTATTACTAATTATAATCATTATTTGAATATGATTAGAACCGTAACAGGACTTAATGAAGCACGAGACGCAAGTACACCTGACCCTAACTCTTTAGTAGGTCTACAAAAACTTGCAGCATTAAATTCAAATGTAGCTACAAGACATATACTCGATGGTAGCTTGTATATATTTAGAAGTTTAGCAGAAGCTCTTACTTATAGAGTAGCTGATATTTTAGAATATGCAGACTTTAAGGATGACTTTGCTAATAAAATTGGAAAGTATAATGTTTCATTATTAAATGAAATAACTGACCTATACATATATGACTTTGGTATATTCATTGAAGTAGCACCTGACGAAGAACAAAAAGCTCAACTTGAGCAAAACATTCAAATGGCATTGTCTAAACAAGATATTAATTTAGAAGACGCTATTGACATTAGAGAAATTAAAAATCTAAAACTTGCTAATCAGTTGTTGAAATTAAAACGTCAACAAAAGCAAGATAGAGAAGAGCAGATGAAAATGCAGCAACAAGCAATGACTGCACAACAAAATCTAAAGTCTCAAGAGATGGCTGCACAATTAGCTATGAAGAAACAAGAGATGGAGCTTCAGGGTAAGATGCAGTTAAAACAAGCAGAGATTGCATTTGAAATCGAAAAGATGAATAATGAAGCTAAGTTAAAATCTCAATTAATGGCGGAAGAGTTTAATTACAATCAGCAGTTGAGAAACATTTCAGAAACTGCTTTACAACAGAGAGAATCAGAAAGAGAAGGAGCAAAAGAAAAAAGAATCTCTCAACAAAACACACAACAGTCAAAATTAATTAATCAACGTAAAAACAATTTGCCACCTCAAGTATTTGAATCAAATGAGGATAGTTTAGACGGCTTCGATTTAGCCGAGTTTTCTCCAAGATAACTGAATAAAATGAACAAAAATTTATTATTAACTTTGTACAAAATTAAATCAAATGGAAATTAAAGTAAGAGCAGTTGAGGGAACTGAACAAAAATCCCAAGCAGAAATAGAAGCAAAACTATTAGAAGATGCCGAAGCTAAAAATGAGGCAACTAACGTGGAGAGAGTGGAAGTTAGCAACGAGAGTTCCACCCCCACAGAAAAGCAAGAAGGTGTACAGTCGGAAGACGAAGCACCAAAAGAAACAACTCAACCCTCAGAGTTAAAAGAGGAAGACGTTCTTTCATTTATTAAGAATAGATACGAAAGAGATTTTACATCGGTAGACCAACTGTTTGACCAAAAGGAATCAAACGAGGAACTACCCGAAGATGTAAAGGCTTATTTCGAATATAAAAAGACTACAGGTAGAGGAATGGATGATTATGTAAAACTTAATCGAGATTTTTCTACTATGGAGGAAGACCAACTTTTGTCTGAATATCTTATTTCAAGTGGCGAAGCTACAGATTTAGAAGATGTAGATGTCCTAATGGATGACTACAGATTTGATGAAGAGCTTGACGAGCAAAAGGATATAAAGAAAATAAAGTTGGCAAAGAAAAAAGCTATTGCTAAAGCTAAAAAGTTTTTTACGGAGCAAAAGGAAATGTACAAACAACCCCTTGAGTCAAGTACGGTTGGAGTTTCTGAAGAGCAACAAAAAGAACTTGATAGCTATAAGCAGTATTTAGCTGAGGCTAAAAGCAACCAAGAGGAGTTGCAAAGAAGAAGAGATTGGTTCGTCAATAAGACGGATGAAGTATTTCAGGATTTCAAAGGTTTTGATTTCAATATAGGAGATACTACTTTGACTTTCAATCCGGGCGAAGCTGATAAAATTAAGAGTGCTCAATTGGATACTAATTCTTTTATAAAGAAATATGTAGACGAAAAATCAGGACTTGTTAATAATGTCAGTGGATACCACAAAGCGTTAGCCGTAGCAATGAATCCGGACAAATTTGCTTCGTTCTTTTATGAGCAAGGCAAAGCTGATGCAACGGAAAGTGTAACACGTAAAATGAAGAATGTCGATATGACAGAACGTAAAGCACCGCAGTTGTCAAGCCGTAAGGATGGTTTGCAAATTAGGTCTATTTCCACAGCGAGTGGAAGAGGCTTAAAGATTAAAAGTAAAAAATAGTAAAGTTTAAAAATTTAAAAATTAGAAATTATGGCAGGTAATTTTACAGGTCCCGGTTTTGACCTTCAGCCATCCGCACAACAAGTGCCATTGGCAACAAACTACATCCAAAATTTCGACTTCTTGAATCAGTATCTTCCTGATACATATGAAAAAGAATTTGAAAGATATGGAAACAGAACGATTAGTTCGTTCTTGAGATTAGTAGGAGCAGAGCTTCCTTCTAATTCAGATTTAGTAAAATGGGCAGAGCAAGGTAGACTTCACGTGAAGTATTCAGAAGTTGGTTCGGCTGCAGCACAAGGTGCAGGAGAAGCAGTATTCCAAATTAATGACCCGGCTGCTCCGGCAAACACGGTAACTACAGGACAGAATCCATTCTCAGCACAAGGCGGTATCGCACTTAGAGAAGGACAAACTGTTGTTGTACACCAAAATGACGGTTCAGGCGAGAACAAAGGAATCGTAACTGATGTTGACTTAACTGTTTCTCCAATCACTGCGACTGTTGCTTTTTATGAAGCAGGTGGTCTTGTGACTGCAGGTACAGGTGCAGGTAACTCAGATGTAACTATCTTTATCTATGGTTCTGAATTTAAAAAAGGAACTGTTGGAATGGATGGTTCACTTGAGTCTGATGACTTCATTTTCGAAAACTCTCCAATCATTATCAAAGATAAGTATGCAGTATCAGGTTCTGATATGGCACAAATTGGTTGGATTGAAGTTACAACTGAAAACGGAGCAACAGGATACCTATGGTATATGAAGTCTGAGCACGAAACAAGATTGCGTTTCGATGACTATCTTGAAACTGCAATGGTAGAAGCAGTTCCTGCAGAAGCAGGTTCAGGTGCAGCTACTGCAGCGACAAACCCTAACTTTGGTAACAAAGGTTCAGAAGGTATTTTCTACACAGTTGGACAAAGAGGAAATCTTTGGACAGGTGGTGTGCCTGATGCATTAGCAGATTTTGATACTATTATCGGAAGGCTTGATGCTCAAGGTGCGATTGAAGAAAATGTTATTTTCTTGGATAGAGATTTCGGTTTTGCAATTGACGATATGTTGGCTGCTCAAAACTCTTATGGTGCAGGTGGTACTTCTTTCGGATTGTTTGACAATGACGAAGAAATGGCACTTAACTTAGGATTCTCAGGATTCCGTAGAGGATATGACTTCTATAAGACTGATTGGAAATATCTAAACGACCCAACAATGAGAGGTGGTTTAGCAGTTGGAGCACCCGGTGTTGGTGGTTCAGGTGCAATCAACGGTCTTCTTGTTCCTGCAGGTTCTACATCTGTGTATGACCAAGTTCTTGGTAAAAATGCTAAGAGACCTTATCTACACGTAAGATATAGAGCTTCAGAAACTGAAGATAGACGTTATAAGACTTGGATTACAGGTTCTGCAGGTGGTGCAGCTACAAGTAGCTTAGATGCTATGGAGGTACACTTCCTATCAGAAAGATGTGTTTGTACAATGGGTGCAAACAACTTCGTACTGTTTGAAGATTAATATGTTTTGAAAGGGGGAGTGTCTTTGAAGACACTCCTACCTTTTTTATTGTTTAAAATTAAATTGAATAAAAATGAAATTTGAATTAAAAGATAGAGTTTATAAACTCACAAGAGACCGAGCACCTTTATCGTGTATTATTCCTTCACGAAGCTCACGAAACGCAGCCTTATTACACTTTGATGAGGAGAAAGGAATTAACCGTGCAATAAGATATTCCATAAACCAAAAGAGTTGTTTTGAAGATGAACAAGACGGTAATGTTGTAGTTACCCCTGTTATCTTTGAAGATGGAATGTTACGTGTTCCAAAAAATAATCCCGTATTACAAGAATTTTTACATTACCATCCTTTGAATGGTAGAAAGTTTGTAGAGGTAGATTATGGTAAAGACGCACAGGAAGAGGTTGACCAACTTAATGCAGAAGTAGACGCATTGGTAGAAGCTAAATCTCTAAGCATAGAACAACTTGAAAACATAGGAAGAGTTGTCTTCACTAAAGATGTAAGTACAATGACTACATCTGAACTACGTAGAGACATCTTGGTTCTTGCAAAGAAAAATCCTGAAGCGTTTTTGAACTTAATTTCTGACCCAAAACTAAAATTACATTCTACTGTACAACAGTTTTTTGACGCAAAACTTCTTTCATACAGAAACAAAAAGCGTGATGTATATTTTAACTTGGAAGGAAACAAAAAGAAATTAACTACAATTCCGTTTGGTGCTGACTCCATTGAGTATTTAGCAGATTGGTTTCAATCCGATGACGGTGTTGACACATTAGTTTTTTTAGAGAAACAATTGTAGTGAATTAGTCTATTGTCAAGAAGGGGGGTTTAACGACCCCTCTTTTTTTTTGTGTATCTTTGTAACAAAGTATTTACAGATGATAAATTCGGTTAGGAACACAGTATTGTCTATACTTAATAAAAATAATTACGGATACATTTCTCCCTCTGATTTTAATTTGTTTGCCAAACAAGCACAGTTAGATATATTTGAGGATTATTTTTATCAGTATAACTATCAGCTTAATAAAGAAAACCAAAGAGCGTCAGGTACAGGATATGCTGATATTACTAAAGGTTATGAAGAAGTGATAAACATTTTTTCAGAAACCAAGTTTCTATTGCACAATGTAAATAACAAATTTTTTACACCAAGTTTAGTCACTACAAATGATGACTATTACCTTTTAAATAAAGTATTAGTTTACACTCGACTATTAACATCAGGTGTAAATACCGCAACACAGTTAGGAGCTTTAGTAGATAATAACGCTAACTTTGTAGCAGCAGGAGTACAGGTTGGAGATATAGTGGGAAACACCACAAATAATCAAACTGCATTTGTTTCTAATGTTACTATAAGTACACTTATCTTGGTAGATGAGTTTGGAAATGCTGCAGACATATTTGCCAACTTTCCTGAAGGCTATGTAATATATGATGATAGTGTTGTTAACGAAGCTGAAAAGGTAACGCAAAGTAAAATTACAATGCTTAACAATTCTTTGTTAACTGCTCCATCTACAATGTTTCCTGCATATACTCAGCAAGAACCTGTTTTATCTTTATTTCCTGCAAGTATAAATACTATCGGTGCAGTTCTATGTCAATACATAAGGTATCCAAATGACCCCAAGTGGACATATATTAACCTTTCAGGTGGAGAGCCTACGTTTGACCAATCGCAACCGGACTTTCAAGATTTTGAGTTAACTATATCTGATGAACCAACATTGGTATTGAAGATATTGCAGTATTCAGGTATGTCAATAAGAGAAGTATCTGCGGTGCAGTTTGCTCAAGGATTAGAACAAAAAGAAGACCAAGACGAAAAATAATAAACTATGCCTTATATATCACAATATCAGTATTACGAAAATGGTGGGAACGCACCCGAAAACGAAAATTGGGGTTCTTATCAATATGTTTCGTTGTACGATATAGTTAACAACTTTATGTTGATGTATGCAGGTAATCATTCTTTAATTAACAACGAGGAAAGATATAAGGTTTTATTTCACGCAAAACGAGGAATACAAGAACTAAATTATGATGCGTTTAAAGAAATAAAAATTTTACAACTTACTGTATGTAACACATTAAGGTATGTGCTTCCATCAGACTTTGTTAATTGGGTTAGAATATCTGTGTATAAAAACGGTTTGCTCTATCCTTTGACTGAAAACATACAAACAAATTGGAGCAGTGCTTATCTACAAGATAATGACTGTAGAATTTTATTTGACCAAGATGGGAACGCATTAAGTCCTCAGTATTCAAACATAGATGTTGATAGAATAATGGGTAGTAAAAAATCCATATACCTAAATGCTAACAATCCGTTTCACGGATATGAAGGGTATTGTTGTGATGGGATGTGGTATTTTGATTATGAGATAGGTGCACGTTTTGGTTTGAACACTGAAACGGCAAACGCAAACCCTACTTTCAAGATTGACAAAAAAGGTGGAGTAATAAACTTTAGTTCGGATATGGCTAATCAAAGTGTTATTCTCGAATATGTATCTGATGGAATGGAAAATGGAGACAATACAGAAATCAGTGTAAATAAATTATTTGAGGATTACATATATGCTTATATAGAATATGCCATACTTAACTCTAAGTTAGGAGTGCAAGAATACATTGTTGCAAGAACAAAAAAGAGACGAGCTGCACTTTTAAGAAACGCAAAAATTAGAATGAGTAACATACATCCGGGAAGACTCTTAATGAATTTAAGAGGTCGGGATAAATGGCTAAAGTAATATGGCTAACGTACAAAGAAACTTTATAAAAGGTGTAATGAATAAAAGTCTCGATGAGAGACTTTTGCCTAATGGTCAATACGTTGACGCATTAAACGTACGTTTAGGTTCTACAGAAGATTCTGAAATAGGTTCTGTAGAAAACAGTAAAGGTAACTCTCAACTTACCTCTCTTGAATACAACGGAAATGTAGTTGGTCAAACAGGTCAAGCCAAATGTATTGGTGCTTATGAAGACGGTGCAAATGAAACTTTGTATTGGTTTGTTCACGACCCTGATTTTCAATCGAGTCCTACAAAAAAAATTGATTTAATAGTTTCTTTAAATGTACAAACAAATGTATTGACATACCACATTATAAGCGTGGATGATGGGGGTGGTATCAATACAACTTTAAATTTTAACGACACATATTTAATCACAGGTGTAAATCTTGTAGACAACACACTATTGTTTTTTACTGATGATTTGAATCCTCCTCGTGTAATAAACAGAACTAAAAACTACCCTAACCCTGTAGCGTTAGTAGATGGGTTTACACCTAACTCTATTCTTGTTATTAAAAAACCACCTTTAAATTCTCCTAATGTAGTAGCTCAACCCACTTCTTCTCAGAACAATTTTTTAGAAGATAGGTTTGTTTGCTTTGCATACAGATACAAATATGCAGATGGAGAATACTCTGCAACTTCACAGTTTTCAAACCCTGCGTTTTTACCCGGTGCATTTGATTATAGTTTTGCTACAGGATTAAATGAGGGTATGTTAAACATTGCAAATCAAGCTGCCATAGAATATAATTCAGGAGATGATTTGGTTGTAGGTATAGATTTATTGTGGAAGGACAATGCCACAGGATTAATACGTGTAATAGAAAAGTTAGATAAAAGTGTGTTAGGCTTAATTAATAACACCAACTATACTTACACATTTAGCAACAGTAAAGTATTTACAGTTCTACCTGATAGTGAAATTTTAAGATTATATGATAATGTTCCACGTTTAGCACAGGCTCAAACTATTATGGGCAACAGGTTAATGTATGGAGATTATTTAGAGCAATATAATTTAGTATCAAAATCAGGGTTTCCACTTAACTTAGATTATACAGTAGAAAAAATATCTGCTGATGTTGGATTGTCTGAATTAGAAGATGAACTAACGACAGGTAATTATTTAATAGATGGTAATCAATCTTCAAACAATGCGGTAATTACTTTCAAAGACATAGGTACATTTGACTTAAAAGCCGGTGGTTCTCTCGACTTTCAAATAGTTTTTGAGCATTCTGCATTCTCAGGTCAAGCACCTTTCCCTACACAAGAAACAGGACAGTCTGAGATAAACTTTCAATATGTTTTACCTCAAGATTTTGCAAGTGCTTTTGAACTCGCAACAAGTACAGACTTTATTGAGAAAGTAGGAACCATAACTAACATTGAGCCTGTTTCAACGTCTTGTGATGGAAGTACCTTTACGGATTTATTTAATTGTATCATCCCTCAAACATTAGACACTTTAGAAAAATATGAAAGCGGTATAGACGCAGTGGGAGAACCAATTAGAATTATTTCAAGTCCGGGTTCAGATGATATAGGTTTCCAACTACTTGCAATGAGTTTTGTAGACGACCCTACAGGAGCTGCTATAACTCAAACTGTGTATGAATACTATAGTGTAATAAGTGCAGGTGGAACATACCAAGAATTAGGAGACCCAAAAAGTTTACATAGTAACAGAAGTTACGAGGTTGGCATAATTTATATGGATGAGTTTAATCGTGCCACAACCGCATTAGTGAGTGATAACAATACTATTCACGTTCCTTGTTCAGATTCAGAACGTGCAAATTCAATTAGAGTAACTATCCCTCCAACACAACAAGCTCCTGAGTGGGCACGTAGATATAAGTTTTGTATAAAAGCAAACAAAGAAAATTACTTTAATGTGTTTTCTTCTTTCTTTTTCAGAGACCCAACAACTTCAGCAGATTACTTTTTATTAGAAGGTCAAAACTCTCGTAAAGTAGAGGAGGGAGATATACTTACAGTAAAAGCAGACACAAATGGACCTTTACGTAGATGTGCTAATGCAACAGTATTAGAAAAGAAATCACAAGCTGCAGACTTTTTAGGAACTGAAGATGAAGGAGCTCCACCTCTTGACCCCGATGGTGCGGTCATCCCTATACCGGCAGGAGTGTATATGAAGTTGAGGGCTAATGAGTTTTCTACTACAGTACCTGAATTACCTACAGTAAACTTTGGAGAAATAAGTAGTAAAGGAAGTGGTTGTAGAACTGTTCGCTATCCTATACAAATAGAAGACCCTCAGACTGCCGGTACTTTTATTGATTACACGATACCTGCAGGTAGTAGAATTAGAATCGTTATTGACAACTACAGAAGAGGTAACACAGATAAACCATTTGGTGGAGTAAGTAAAAAAATATGGTTTGTAGATGCAACTTTTACTGCTTCTCAAGACTATCCAAATTTTAGAGATTGGTTTAATGGAGACAATGTATCATTGGCTTTAGAACAACAAAGCGATAATGAAGGAACAGGTGTTTCCGGACCAAACTACAACCCTGTACTTGACGGAGCTTTGGGTAGTTGTGAAGCAAGTGAAATCTCTTGTGTGTTTCAAACTGCTGCTGCTTCAGGACAAGATACAGATACTTTCACAGTAAAAAGCTCCAAAGGTTATTCAGGTAGTAATAAAAACGCAAGGTTAAAAGTAAGAATAGAGGTTTTAAGAAGCACCTCTTTTATTGCTTTTGAAACAGAACCTCAAGACGCTCAACCTGATGTTTGGTTCGAAAGCTCACAATCTTATGAAATTGCTCAAGCAAATAGTTGTGTGTTTACATTTGACGTATCAGGAGCAGAAACAAATCCTATACAATTTGACTATACAGATTTAGCAGGACTTCCTGCATCTGTAATTTTACAACCGGGAACAAACGGACAAGCAGTTGGAGAGTGTGGCTCTGCTTCTATAAACCCATCTACTCCGGCATCTCAAGCAACCACAACAATTACAAGTGCATCTCAAGCTGAAGGAACGCATCTTGGTAACGTACAAAATCAAACTACAACAGACCCTGCAATTATAGACACGGCATTCTTTAACTGCTATGCTTTTGGTAATGGAGTTGAAAGCTATGTTATTAGAGATGCTATCGCTAAAAATGAAATAGCTTTAGGAAACAGAGTTACATCTACATCTGCTCAAGACTATCAAGAAATTAGAAGGTTTTCAGATATTACATATAGCGGTGTATTTAATGACGAATCAAACGTCAACAAACTAAATGAGTTTAACTTAGGTTTATTAAACTTCAAATCATTAGAAGAAACCTATGGTCCTATCTATCTTATAGATGGAAGAGAAACAGACATATTGGTTTTACAGGAAGATAAAATATCTTATGTTTTAACCGGAAAAAATTTATTATCCGATTCAACAGGGGGTGGAAGTGTATCTTCTGTACCTGAAGTGTTGGGTACTCAGATAGCTCGTATTGAAGAATATGGTATTAGCTTTCATCCTGAAAGTTATGCTAAATGGGGAGCTAACAAATTCTTTACTGATGCCAAGCGAGGAGCAGTTATTCAGCTGAGAGGTTCATCTGCACAAAACGAACAATTGTCCGTAATATCTGAAGCAGGGATGCGTGGTTGGTTTAGGGATTTATTTTCTTCATCTTTTAATACACAAAAATTAGGTGGGTTTGACCCATATATGAATGAATATGTATTAAGCTCAAACACTGAGCTTGTGCCTGAAATTGTTGAATGTATTGATTGTGGTATATCGAGAACTGTTATAGCAACAATCACACAAGATGTAAACTTCTGTGTAAATGTAGGTGCATTGGTTGGAGACTCAATAGTTACATATAATGTTATTGGTGCTAATCAAGACAACTTTAGCATATCTGCTACGTATGACGGAACCACAGTAACTTCCGGTCCAACAGGAGTTTCAGGAAGTCTTACTGTAGTTAAAGATGATATTGCAGTTGATGAAGTAGAAATACAAGTTACATCTACCGGTTCTACGCAATTAGAAATTACAGTCGAGTGTCCGTTTGCTCAAGAAATAACTATAATTCAAGTTTGTTACTCTCTTGATGCGGATGCCGGAGAATTTATTCATAATGAATATAGGTGGGCAGATGGAGCATTTAACTCTCCATTACAATCTGAGCAAGTAGAATTAGTATCGGGTGTAAGCAACCCACTTATTTCTCAATACTCACAAGTTACAGGACCACAAGGCGGAGGATTTATTCCGGCTGATGGTGCTACTATTAGTATAATATCTAACAGAATACCTCCTATTGATGACTATGTATTTGACCCTGCAGTTGATGAGCTTAGATATTTAAGAACCAACACGTTCTTTGCTAACACTCCGAATGATATGGCTGCATTACTTACTGCTTCAAACAATGCAACTCCGATTACAGGAGGACCAAATCAATTTGAAGCACAATTCACTATGCCGTCAACTAATGACGAGTATTTGTATTTAATATACAATTATCGTAGAGCTACAGAAGTTCAATTATGTGCAGGTACAAATATATTCTCAGTTTGTTGCGAGTGTACTGAAGAGAATTTAATTGTAAGACAATGTCGTCAAGATGTTCCTGCGGTAAGTAATCAATATATAATAGCTCAAACTGCCGGTTTAGTTCCCGGAGTGTTTGTAACTATTGACCAAGCTGATTCTGATTGTGTATTTGAAGTTATTACCACAACTGAAGACAGTGTGAATGCTACTGTAACTTCAGTAAGAAACGACATAACAGATTGTGATGAAGTCTGTCAGCAGTATATAATTACAAACAATAGCACAACAAGTTCGTTAGGAGCTACATATGTAGACTGTGATGACGATGATGTTTCATTTGCATTGAATCCTCAACAATCCGAAACGGTGTGTGCCAAAGTGTTTAACATCACTCCCGGTCCGGGCATAAATTACTCTATAAGTCTACAAAATTGTGAATGTCAAACCCCTGAGCCACCTAATAATTTTGACGTAAGACAATGTAGATTAGATGGTGTGATAGTAAATCAAGTTGTTTCAGGAATACCGGGTGTACAAACAGGCTCGTTTGTAACCCTTACTTCTACGGCAGATTGTGTATATGAAGTGTTGGGTCAAACAGGTCAAACTCCAAGTGCAAGTATAAATCAACTATTAAACATTACATCTTGTACAGATGTATGTCAACAATACACAGTATTCAATAATAGTCCTGACCAATCTCACACTCTTGATTTTATTACTTGTGAAGATGAGGGAGACCAAGTTGTTGTTGGTATTGGTCAAACAGTAGTGTTATGTATGAAGGATATTATTGGAACTCCTTCTGCGGAACTTGACATAACTTTAGACAACTGTCTGTGCAATCAAAACTTTTATGACGCTCAACTTTGTGAGATAAGTGCAGTCACTGATGTCCCTCTAAATGTTGACCCTCTTGTTGTTGTGGCAGACCCAAATAATGAATTAGCGATAGGATACCACGTATTTATTAATGGTTGTACCTATGAAATACAAGCTACTTCAAGTGGTCCTGCAACCGCTACATATTCTTCGTTTAGTGCTTCATTTAATTGTAATGACGCTTGTAATACTTATTTAATAAATAACGTAACCGCATTCACGTGGACATTAAATTATAAAGATTGTAACGGAGCTTCTCAAACCGAAAACATATCTCCGGGTGCAACAATAGATAGATGTATAAGCGAATGGACAGGAGGACAACCTGCAGGAGTTGTGATTAGACATAAATCTTGTGGTTGTAATTTAGAACAAAACTTAGTTTTAAGAAAGTGTAGAGAAGATGGTGTAATTACAGAAGTTATTGCTCCGAACGACACAGGTGCTATAGTTGTAGGAGACTTTGTTATCATAGCAAGTGACCCTGATTGTCCTTATGAAGTGGTTGAAGTAACTTTTGATTTTCCAAATGCAACAATACAAGGCTCACTAAGTATAACAGATTGTAGTGATGTTTGTCAAACTTACACATTAGAAAATACAACTAACAGTGTAAAAGCGTTAGAGTACAAAGACTGTAATGGTGTAACTACAGGTACTTCTATAGACCCTTTTAGCACTATTACTCTTTGTTTAACTGAAATGGTAACAGACCCAACTATTGATTGGTTAAATATAAATCTTGTTGGATGTTCTTGTTTAAATATAAAAATTCAACAGTGTAGATTAGATGGAGTTGTTGAGCAAGAGATTTTGACCAACACTCTCAACGCAAGTGTAGGAGACTTTATATCTATTGATGCTGACCCTAATTGTGCTTGGGAAGTAATCGAGTTAACTATTGATGGAGTTACAGGTCCTGATGCAGTGGCTTTACTAAACATAAACGACTGTAATGAAGTTTGCCAAACTTACACTTTAACAAATGTAGGCACCGGTATAATTTCAGTTACTTATATTGATTGCGATAACAATTCACAAACCATTGGTGTTGAAGCAGGAATCCCTCAAACCATCTGTGCTAAAGATATAACTAATGTACCTGATATTACAGTTGCTTTAACTGATTGTACTTGTACAATTGTTCCAAACGACAAATGGTTAATTCAACTTTGTTTAGACTCTGTATTATTCCCTTCAGGTGGAATAACTAAGGTAATAGAGGCTCCAAGCGGTTTGCTTTCTGTAGGAGATTTTGTTTCAATACAAAACTTTAGTCCTCAACCACCTCAACCAAACAATGCAGACTGTGCGTGGCAGGTTATTGGAACTTCTGAAAGCAATCCAACTGAAACATTTAAAAACAAATTGAGTATAACTGATTGTACAGACAACTGTGTAACTTACGCATTTACTCTTAATCAAGGTGCTCAACCTGTAACAATAGAATACATAGATTGTGACGGTAATACGCAAATAAATACTCTTGTTAGTGGACAACCACAACAAAACTTTATTTGTCTGAAGTCTGTTGTTTCTCTATCAGGAGACACAAATAACTTAAACGCTTCTCTTTATAATTGTGGATGTTTGACTAAAAAACAACTTCTACTTTGTGAGGGAGGTACAACTTCTGCTCCTGTTCCAACTCAATCCGTAATAGTGGATGACCCTACATTTGCTATTGACATAGGCGATATAGTTATTGCTAATGATGGTTCGTATGAATGTAGCTATAGAGCAATTGACTTTGCACCTGAAACATCTACTGTTACCGCTACAGTTGCTTCTATAGATAAGACAGGAGACTGTGCAGATTACTGTAGAGTATATAGAGTATTCGACAATACAGGCGGAACCCAAAGTGTTACATTTAGAGATTGTTCAGCTCCTAATTTGATAATAACTTTCAATTATACCAACTCAGGTAGTAATCCTCTATTTATTTGTGCTCGGGAAGTAATTAATTATACAGGAAGTCCAAGTATAAGAGTGGAGGAATGTGATTGTGACAACACGTGGTTATTACGTATTTGTAGACCACCAAACACAGGTAACGCAACCACCTCTCCCGATACAATTTATGGAGAAGGAGCTACAAACAACTTGAGTATAACTACAGGAGATGTAGTTAATGTAGGAGGTTGTGCCTATAATGTTATAGCTCAAATGAAAGACCAAAATACCACTCCTGTTACTATAGATTCTATAGCTGCAGTATCAGATTGTGATGGTGTATGTGTTGAGATGGAAATAACTAACATATCAGGTTCAACTACTTCATCGCAAAACTATGTAGACTGTAATGGTGTGACACAAAACACAGGTAGTATTGCACCGGGAGATTCACTTACATTCTGTATGGCAGGTGGAGATGGTGGATGGGTTCCAAGTTTGAATACATCAGTATTTTCTGCAGATGTAGTTGGGTGTTCTTGTTCAATTGTTCCTACGTTTAGAGCAGAAATCGTTAATAATGGAGCAGCGAGTGGAGGTGGTATAGCTCCTAACAACTATACACTTAACCCTGTTGTTGAACAGTATTTTGTATATGATACACAAAATCAATTATCAGTTAATGACTTTATAGATATAGGTGGTTTGATGTATGAAATAACTCAAACAGAACCTGCAAATAACCCCGATGTTTTAACACCTGCAGGTACATTTACTAAGTTAACCGGAGTGTCTGCATCAGATGCGTGTGCTCAGTATTTAGTAAAGTGGCTTACTGCAGGAACTTTTGCATACTTTGATTGTAACGGAAATAGTGGTGGTATGAGTAGAGCTGCCGGAACTGAAGCAATAATCTGTATGACAACCATAAATCAAGGTGGTACTTCTGCGTCTGTTCAGTTAGACCTTTATGGAAGAGGAGATTGTAACACGGGTATAACGGAAATAAGAGAAGCAAGTTTATGTAATCTTGGTAATCAAACTCCTGACCCTACCGCATTCCCATCAAGTGCATTCAATATCCGTTTTGATAATTCATTAGGAAAATATCAAACAGGAGACCAAGTGTGGGTTGGAGATTACAAATATAATGTAGGTGGAACTATTGTAACAAGTCCAACAGATTTAGCTTATGTTACAGACTTCCAACCTAATAACTGTGAAAGCGGTTGTGCTACTTATAGTGTAAGTATGACAAGCGGTAGTGACTTGCTTTCGTATGTAGGATGTAACGGAGACACTGAAACTATAACAGTTACTACTACCTCACAAACTATTTGTGCTCAATCTTTTAACTCAACTTTCCCACCACAAATGCAGGTTACAATGACACAACCTTGTTGTGGATATGGGTATAATACAGGCACAAATACCGCAGCAGTTTGTAAAGAAATAATGGTTACACGAATTAGCAACACCTTCCCATATGGAAGAGTGTTTGCTAAAGATTGTAATTTAGGTAATTTAGTTACACTTCCTATTAGTGCTCAATCATTCTATGACAGAAGTAAAGGATGTGTATCTTCAATTCAAGGTATTAATGGTTCGGTAAGAATCCAAACAGTAAACTGTAACTGTAAAGGATTTAGCAAAGCTGACGGAGACGCTTGTCAATATAAACTTGAAGTAACTCGAATCAACGCAGGTACTTCTTTAGCTCCCGGACTGAGCACAACAGAAATTATGGACCCACAATGTCAAACAGGAGCTCCGGATGCCGGATGGAATCGTTGGCGAGTTGCGGAACTTATTCAATACAGAGACGTAGTTTGGGATGGAGTTGAAGCATTTGAAGTAACAGGTTTTGTTGATGCAAATACACCGACAACTAAGAATCTGACATTTTGGAATAAAGAGATAACAGTTGATGATGTATGTAATACCTATACAATTAGCAACATTACAGGTAGTCCACAATCTTTTAGCTATATTGACTGTGGTACTAATACTGAAGTAACTGATACAATAGGACCGATTGGTACAATTCCTGTGTGTGCTAAACAATTCACATCTTTGCCAAACGGAGTGGGTGCTGAACTTACAGATGAATGTTGTAGTGCGTTTAACGGCACAATAGACTTGTGTAAAATGTGGAGACTCCAAAACGCTACAGGAAATACTATAACTGTAGAGTGGAAAGATTGTGATGGAAATAATCAGACCAAAGATTTAGGAGTTTTTGGACAAGTTACTGTCTGTGCAAAAGAAATTGTTGCTCTCAATGGAGCAACACAATCAATACAAAGTTGTAATGGGTGTGATGACACATTACAAGTTCAAGAGTATTATGGCTCTTGTAATAACTGTCGTCAACCAACAAATCAACCACCGGTTTAAAATTTAATATATGGCAGCATTTGGAAATTATTTTATTGATTCAACAACACTTGCATTAGCAACCGCAGTGTTTACAGATAACGCATT
>Ga0181390_1000112_pt1 | contig 31156 bp, 44 predicted proteins | sample 13SPOviralmetaG_FD_130085 | JGI IMG/M metagenome (GOLD analysis project Ga0181390, IMG submission 130085) | Marine viral communities from the oligotrophic San Pedro Time Series (SPOT) site, San Pedro Channel, CA, USA - 13 SPOT_SRF_2010-07-21 | ecosystem: Environmental > Aquatic > Marine > Strait...
GAGGTTACCTTGAGCAAGAGCTCTAGATACTGCCTGATAGTCTTTCTTATCTTGACCGCTTTCTTTATTAGAAAGCCTTGCTATATTCTTAGTAGCAAGAGTTAAGTCTTGATTATAATTTTCATTAACTGATTCTGACATTGCTTTGAGAGCTATTGCATTATATTTTGCAATTACTTTTTTATCATCAGCTTTAACTTTAACTGTAAAGTGTCCACCAGTTTGCTTTTCACTATCTAGAACAGTTCCTCCTTTAACCTTTAATGCTTTCATCATAAACTTATTAAGGCTTAACTTATCAAAAAATGCATATGAAAAGTTTAACTCATTTATAACTGTTTCTTCGTTTTGAACTTCTTCATTAGCCAATCTTAGTGCATCTTTAACTACAGGATCATCGCCCAATCCTCTTTTCATTCTTTCTATTTTCTTGTAAGCACCGGTCATATTACCACCCATGTCAATAGCAATCTTGACAGCTGCAGCAATTAGAGCAGGTGGAAACTTACTACTATACTTTTCTCTTAATTCTTTAAATTTCATTTTATTTCTCCTAAACTTTTGCAGCTAAATCTTTATCTGCTTTACCCCATGTTCCTTTACTTTTAGTAACAAAAGAGTTAACTCTTGCTAATCCCCATTGTACAGGTGTAGTGCCAGGTCTATGTCCTGTTTTCCAAGCAGCTACTCCTCTATCAAAAACTTTTTTCAATATACTGTATGGCATTCCTGACTTATCAGCCTTTTTCGTTAATGCCTTTTTAGTATCTTGTTCTGTAATTGTAAAATCTTCAAACGTTAAATGCTCTGCCATTTCACCATACATTTGTTTAAACTTCTTAGTATGTTTTGATGGTTTAGTTTTTGCAGTTGCATCGCCTGGAGCTTTACTATATGCTTTTGGATTATCATCGTCCATTTTAGACTTCTTAGCAAAATGTCTAGCTCTAGCTTGTTTTGTTGATTTTGTTTTTAAACCTTTATAATAACCTGCAGGTTGTGATCCTTTTCTATCTTTTATATCAGGGTCTTGTTTTACTTCTGAAAACGGTGTGTCTTTTAAATATTTTTTTAGTAACTGTTTTGTACCAATTTCGTTATATTCATTAATCTTTTCTACAGCATCTAACCAATATCTTTTCTTATCACCATTAGATTCTACTATAACATAATTTGCACCACAATATTCTATAGTACCTTTTTCTTCTGATTCTTTAATAATAACACCATCACCTATATTATATAAGCTTCCTTCTACATATTCTTCTCTAGTTTCTGATACTGGAGATAATTGCACATGTTTTCTGAATGATGTTTTTTCTTTTAAACCCATTCCTTTTCTAACTGCATTAAATAAATCATTAGGTTGATATCCTGAAGGCAATCCCTTAGAAAAGCCTTCAAGATCATTTTGTTGAGCGGTCATTCGCATTTTTGAAGCTGACATACCAGATGCACCTTCTGCATCAGGATCTCTTTCTCCAGCACTGACTACATTTATAGCACCCTGGAATTCGTAAAAACCATGCCTTGATTTGACACCGTTATATTTGTTTAGTAGTATTTCAAATTCTTTTATTCTATCTGACCCAGCAACCATAGTCATTTTAGTAAACCCTTGGTCATATAGTTTAACTGCTATATCTAAAACAGTTCTTACATCTTTATCTGACATAACACTACGTGCATGTTTAGGAAACATTTTTCTGAGAAATTTGATTTTATCTTTGAATAAGAGTGGATTCTTTTTGCTATCCACTGATTTTGAAGCATATATACGATATGCTTGCCCACGGCTAACTTTTTTCAGATGATCAAACAATTTTAAATGTCCAATCGTAGGAGGATTAAATCTTCCAAATACGAAAGTAACTTCTTTTGTTGACTCTGTTAAAAAATCGCTAAATGATTTAACTGACATGTATTCCCTCGGTATCCCATTTAGTTGGGGTTATCCCAACCTTTTATAATATCTTTGCTAAAGTTGTTTGTAGAAAATTCCATTCTATCTACAAGCTTAACAGCACCACCTTCTAATCGATCTATTGCCACAAAACCTTCAACGCCGGTGACCTTAAATCCATTTTTAGTTTTAACAAATGTATCTATTTTAGATAGTTTGTTTAATTTATTTATAATAATTAATTTGCTATCGATGATTAAATTTTGTAAATCAAAGATTAATTTTAAATTTTTTATGTTTTCTTTACTGAAAAACTTTAATAAAGCATCTCTTTTATCTGATTGAGTCGCCTTACCTTTATCTGAACTTCTTTTATCAATCTCTTTTTGATATCTAGTATTAATCCACATCACTAAACCAGTAGCATGTTTCTTAGTATCTGTAATTCTTTGTCCTTCTCTTACCTTTGTGTTATTATATACATTAAGTAACATATTAAGTTCTTTATTAGCTTCAATCTCTTTTAATACACCACTTGCTATTTTTCTGAATATTTTTCCAGAATCTGATAATTTTTTGGATATTACTTTATTGTCATCTGCGGTTAATGTGGCAGTACCTGATAAATCTCGAAGTGTTGCATCAACCATCCATACCTTTGAACTCTTTTTAAGTTTAGGTACAATCTCTCTTCCAAATTCTGCACTCATAGATTCGAATGTTCCACCTTTATAAGTAGTATGCCATACAATACCTATTTCAGCTTTACTTATTTCTTTACCTAATGCACTCTTTTCTGGAACAGCATATGCAATTGTATTCGGGTGAAATACTATATGTTTAAGTCCATTGATATTTTCCCTTTTAAGATCTTTTTTCTCAAACATGAAATCACCTTGGATAACACCTTTAATTCCAAGACCTTTGAGATTATCAAATGCCATTTTTAATTTACGGCTTAAATCACCTGATGTGTCACCATCTATATCTTCATGTGATTTATATATTTTTGGATTAGCATTAAATATACCTTTCTTGGCTACAAAGAATTTACCATCGCTTGGATCCTCTCCAGCAAATACGGCGGGGGCACCGTCCCACTTAACAGTAATGTCCATTGGTGCTTTCGCATTACCGCTCAACATATCCCTCATTGACCTAAGCGCTAGGATTGCTTGGCGTGCCCCCTTAACTCCACCGTCCAAGATTAAGTCCTCAATATGAATCATATGAGTGTTCTTGGCTTCGGCTAAATATCTATTAAAATTTTTCATATTCTATATATTCCATTAATTTATTTGCAAGTAATATACCTGCGTTATAATCTGCTGGGTAATGTAACCCTGCTATTACTCTTCCGTACCCACATTTATTTGCCATACTTTCTAAATTTGATTTATGGTTAGGATACTTTTTAGCATAATGTAATGCTACAACTAATGGCTGAACTGTATGTCCTGATGGATACGATGGTGTACTAGCAGTTTCGCTTTTAAACCTTCTAAGTTCTTTATTGTAATATGCAGCAATTTGATATGGCCTTGGCCTATTAAAATGATTTTTATAATGTCTTATAATTGGAACACATTGTTTTTCAATATATTCTATTACAGCATTTTCATATTTTAAATCATTTTTATTCATATAATCTTTAATCATATATGATGCATCAGTATCGCATAATTCATATTCTTTCTTTTGCGCATCTGTAGCTGAATGACATATTTCAATTACTTTGTCAATTTCTACCTTTTCCGGGGGCGGAGGCGGTAGCTGTATTGTTTGCCATCCATCTTTAAAGATTTCTATATTATTATATTTAGCAGGTTTAAGTTCATCTTGTGGTTTATACACTGAGATGTCTTCTGTTATAAATTGTTTTAATCTACGCATTATTTCCCTGCCTTAACATACGCACTAGATTCTGCCGTAGAAGAACCTGCATAGTTAACAAAATTAGTAACCAATTCATTTATTTTAGATCGTGGTACATGGTTAATATTATAGCCAAGTTGTGTAATAGCAAACTTAGCTGATATCCAATGACCTGGCATTGTAATTAATTTAGCTTTAAAATCATCATAAGAATCATTCTTATAAAAGTAATTATAATACTTATAAAATTCTTTTATTGATTTTTCATCTTGCTTTCTTTCAATTGCTTTAGCTATTTTTTTAGCTTGTTTTGATATAGGCTGTAGTTTATACTTTTTACCATATCTTTCAAGGTAACCACTCATTTCACTCCAACCGATTCCACCACCTCTTGCTTTCTTACCTTTGATTTCTGCTTTTACAGAACCAAAATGTTTACCGTCTTTAATTGACATTTCACCACCGTCGTAATCTATATGACCCATCTTAGATGACCAAAAGTTTCCACCCTTGGACTCTAATCTAAAGTCTTTAAATCTATAAGTTTTTAATAATGATTTATCAATATTGTATTCCTTTATAGGAACAGATTTTATCATAGGACCTTTAAGAGATATACCTACACAACTTCTATTTAAATAATTTTCTAATATGTCAGCATTTAATCCATCAACTGTAGCTGTGTTTAAACTATTAATATCAAATGATTTATCTACTGCCCATACATCACCAGGATTCCATTTATCGTCTTTAAGTTTTTTCAAATTCATATTAGCAAATGCTTCATTTTTCTTTTGATATATACCATTCATTATTTTACTATTTCTATGAATAACATGACCTTTTTTAACGTAACCTAGTTTAATTAATTCTTGAGATATATTATAAGATGATAACATCCATTCATCTGGTATATTTTCTAGTTCATTCCATTTAGCATCTACATCAGCTAACTTATGAGCATTCTTTAATATATCATTAGTAAAAAATTCTAGTGGTTGTTTATGACCATGCTCTAACATAGCGTGTAAGAATACTGCATTATGAGATTCATAAATTTTTGTATTTAAACTACCGCCACCAGCACCACCAGATTCACCGCCAAATACTTTTGATTTTTTAAGATCATTTGTATAAATGGTACCACCGTTAGTTTCTAATGGAATTCCACCTCTACCAAAATGTAAAGAATTCTTTTTAAATAATTTGATTTTTTCCAGAGCGTCTTTAATATTGACTACGACGACTGTACCACCTTTTGCTAATTCTAAAGGTTTACTTCCACGAACCAAGTCACGAAGAATATCAATTCTTGCTTCTCCGCTTTTAGAATTTTTTTCGTCTAGAACAGACGGTGTTAATTTAGTACCTTCACTAATTACTTGTGGTTTATTAATAAAAGATTTAAAGTTCATAAATAGATTCCTTTTTATATAATCTATTTATACATTTACTAAACCTTAAAATATGGATTTGGAATAATATTTCCTTTATTATCAAAAGAAATTACTCTGTTTTCATGTAACATATCTATAGTACTTTCTGCACCTGAACGTACACCGTCTTTATGGCCTATTTTGTAGGATGACCACCCACAGCATATAACACATACAAAAAATATGATATAGAATGCTATATCCACTTTTGTTCCATAACTACATCATAGCCTTTTTCTTTCATTTGTTTATAAAATAAAACTGCATCTTGCATTCTATCAAAAACATAATCAGCTACTGGTAATTTTGTTTTACCTTTAGTAGCAATTACTTGAAATGATTGAGCTTTGCTTTCTCTCTCAATAAGATCATCTATCTTACACTCAATCTCATCAAGTTTAGATAATACGTCATCAATATTATACATTTTCAAATACCTCAATAATTGTATATACTAAAAGAGCAACTGCACCACCATATAGGAAATATATTGCTCGTGTTGTTCTTTCAAATGAAGCATCGAGTTTATCGAATGACTTCATTGCTTTTTCATAATTTTCTTGTACTTTAGGATTTTCCATTTAATTGTTCCTCAACTAATTTTATTACTTTTTCTTTTTTATACCATAAACCTGAAAAGGTTGTGGTAGCACCGTTTTGCCATTCGACTATATATCTCTTATAGCCGTATGGTCTTTCAGAGAATATTCTTACGTCTCCGTAATTAGCCTCTAATAATCTCATAAGGCATAATAGTCCCAACCATGCTTTGCGCATAGTTTCTGAACATGAGCCCATGCTTTAGGGTTCATGCCGAAGAAGTCATCGCACCTACGACACTCCTTCTTAAATGTTAATACGTATTCTCTATCATCCATAATATACTTCACTCCTTTCATAAATATATAAATCAACTCTTTCAGCATGTTTCAAAGGTAAACTCTGATCATATGCATTCCAATGTCTGCCATCTTTTACAGCAGCTTCTTTTCTAGGACCTCTCCCTTGAAGCTTTACTCTGTATCTTGGAAATTTTACACCAGCTTTGTTTTTCCATGGACTTTCTTCTGCCCATTTTGCTTCTCTATTGACTGCTTTAATAACTTCTCTAATTTTTTTAACTTCTAACATATCACCTGCACATTCAGTCCAATATGATCCAATAAAACTCTGTGATCCTCTAGCCATTATACGCACCTCGCTTCAAATCTTTCATTTGCTAATTTTTCTATAGCCCAATCTCTATCTGTCATACCAACTCTTTCGTCCCAAGAATCACACATTCCTGGTTTCATTCCACCGTCTAATTCTCTTAGAATCGCACTAGTTGACATTTGCTCTACATCCTCTACGATGCTTTCTATTATTACTTGATTTCTTTCATTTGACATATTTATTAACTCCTTTTTTATTAAATATAAATCTATTATACCATAGTTTGATAGATATGTAAATAGTTTTTTTAAGATTTTACACAATTGTAACAGAATTGTAACATTCCTGTAACATTACTCAAAAGAAAGGGGCCCGAAGACCCCTTATGAACTTACAAGTGCTTAATTAAGCAACTTCTGATTTAACAAAAGTGTAGACACCGTAAGCAAGTGCTACCCAGGCTAACCAATCAATTAGTCCACCTAATAGAATATATCCAAGGGATAATCCTATGATCACACCGCCATCCCAAGATGTTCTTTCTGACCATCTTGATACGACCCATTCTTTTGCTACATTTAATAGTTCCATAAAGTCTCCTCTTTATACTTTGAAATCGGCGAAAGAATCATTCTGTTCTCTTTCACCGAACTTATTTATAGGTTTGTCGGGAGTCATATCAGACATTATATCTGACTGAGCCGACTCTTCCACATCATATAGTTTCATGCGGGAACGATCCACACCAACCACGAATCTTCGATATTTGGTTGGATCATTATACCTATTCTTCAATTGCTTTACCAGTAATTGACCTAACTCTTCAAGTTCCTCTGTTGAAATAAGAGCAAACATTAAGTCAGCCGTTGCAGGTAAACCAAAAGATTCAGATGTATCCTCTAAGCCAACATCGGTATTACCGAAGCCAGACCTTGTGGTCTGAGTTGCCGACATTATCGGTACATTGAATTCCACAGCTAATCCACGAAGTTCTTCCGCAATAGCTTTAATATATGTATAACTATTTATACTTCCGCCCATGCCTCGCATACGCGATGATGCACAAATATTCAAATAATCTATATATATTATGTCTGGTTTAAAGTTTTTCTTGAGTTTTAACTCATTTAGTAGTGCACGGAAGTGACCGGTATGAGCAGAACCTGTAGGATATTCTTTTACAATTAACTTACCAATAGACCCTTTTGCAATCTTTCCAATCTTATCGTCAAATACTTTTTTAGGTAAAGATGATAATTGTTCGATTGGCAAATTCATAAGGTTAGCATCTATTCTTTCTGCTATTCTCTCTTCAGCCATTTCCATTGTGATGTATAAAACGTTTTTGCTTTGCTCTAAAACTGATGCTGCACAATGACACATAAACAAAGATTTACCAACACCAGTTCCAGCAAGAGCAATATTTAATGTTTTATTTGGTAAACCACCTTTTGTAATTTTGTTGAAGTAATCCAAATCAAATGGAATTCTATCTTCTTTAAGATTATAAAAATTAAATCTTTCATCAGAATTATCAATATAGTCATGTCCTATTGCTTGGTCAAATGATACACCTAATGCATCAGATAGTATTTCAGGTATAGCACCTTCACTTCTCTCTGTATCTTTTTTATCAATGATCTGAATAGATTCCATTATAGCATTATAAACTGCTCGTTCTCTACACCAGTTTTCAGATTCTTTAATTAGGTAATCTGTATCAATATCAGACTTTTCTTGTATTTCATCAATAAGTCTTGATGCTTGATTTAATATTTCTTCATGTGCACTAATCTTTTTTAGCTCAAGATCTAATACTTTAGCTGTTGGTAATTTATTATGTGCATTTACAAAACTTACTATTAAATCAAATACCGTTCTATGAGAACCATCAAAGTATTCCTTTTTAACATATGGAATTACTCTTCTGCAATATTCTTCATTGTTGAGTAAATGATTAAGTATGTGTGTTGGCAGTATCTGACTCAATATTTCCTATCCTTGCTTTTTCGCTATCTAAATTATGTTCTATAATATGTTGTAAGACTGCACCCATGTAATTCTTAAAGTGCTCATCTTTTTCTAATTCATCAACAGTATGTTCTGCTGGGTCAGCTATTTGAAATGTAAACCCTAAACTAGCCATATCTAATTCAGGGCTCTCTTTTACTGATACTGTTCCATACATAACTATTACGTCTTTATATATCCCAGTTTTATATATTACACCTTGTATAGGCTGATTTTGGTTATCCACAAATCCGTAATCTTTTTCAGTAATATCAAACATTACTCTTCCTCAAAATCTAAATCAATTTCTAGTAATGGCTTATGGCCAATTGAGTAATATGTTTTTACAAATTCTTTGAAGTCTGTATCTTTAAAAATTGGATCCCAGAACTTTTTAGTTTTAGTATCTTTTTCTCTAACCTTACCATCTTCGATTTCACCAGTAGCTTTATCAACTCTTGCATACCAACCAACATTTGGTTTAGTTACATATCCACCTGCTAAAGCAACATCTAGTATTCCACCATAGGTTGAAATACCACCTTCCCAAGTAACTTCAACTGGGATTTTAGATTTCTCTTTTACAAACCTTGATTTCTCTACATTAATTATAAAGTGATACCCTGTTATATCAGTACCTTTTTTCTGTTGTCTTCTTCCAATAATCCAAATGTTATCAGCTGAGTAGTAAATACCTGTACCACCTGAAACAATTGCTTTAGGAAATAATCCAATCTCTTGATAAGTATGATTAACAGCGAGTAAAGGGACGTTCTTCATCGTAAGATAAGGAGTAACCATTCGGAACAGTCCCTTTAACGCTTTGGCTCTTGACATATCTGCCACTGACTTTTCATTAAGTGCATCTTCTAATTCTTTCTTAGATGCAAGGTTACCGATTGAATCGATAACTATAACAACCTTATCCCCTCTTTCAAGGTTTTCTAATTGACCTGTTAGATCGAATTTAAGTTGTTCAACATTTTGAATTGGTGTATGTAATACTCTACTTGTATCAATACCAAAAGATTCAAAATACTTTTGTGGTGATCCAAACTCTGAATCATAGAATAACATTACAGCATCTTCATATTTGTTTAAATACGCAGCACCCATAAGTAATGCAAAACTTGTTTTAAAATGTTTAGAAGGTCCAGCCAATACTGTTAGTCCAGATGACAGTCCTCCCTCCATATCCCCTGATAACGCAACGTTTACCATAGGTACATCTGTAGGAATCATATCCTTCTCTGCGAATAGTGGAGAATCAGCAAGTATATCAGTACTTTTGATTTTACTATTCTTTCTCAATTTATCCATTATAGACATAATTTATCTCCTGCCTCTCGGGCTATTATATTGATTTTCCATTCTCATTTGTTTGAGTTGGCGACTTTTAGCTTCAGCTTTTTTTCTTTTTCTTTTAGCTGTAGGCTTTTCATAAAATTCTCTTTTACGAACTTCTTGAACTATCCCGGCCTTTTCACATTGCTTTCTAAACTTTCTTAAAGCTATATCGAAAGGCATCGGTTTAGACGGGCGTTTATCTTTTGGGTGCCTCTTACGAGGACTTAAATTTACTGTTGGCATAGCCACTCCTTTTTAATAATATATAATCTATTATACCATAAATTCATCTAATTGTAAATGGTTTTTTTCATATTCATACACTTTTCTTTTGTTATCTTGTAACAAGTATTCAGTGTCAATTAAATCCAACCTATTATCAAAATATAGTTTAATTTGATCCATCATATCTCTTGCAGTTTTCACTGGTACATTTTGACAGATATGGTTCAGTTGTCTTCTTGGATTTAATAACTCAAAGTCTTCAGGTAAATACATAATACTTAACATCTCTCTATAAGTTAAGAATCTATCTTCTATCGGGTGAGTTAACTGATGAGGTAAATGTCCTACAAAAGCTCCAATGTAATTATTAGGTATTGTGATTGTTCTTCTCATAGTACAACCACCAGCATATTCTTTATCGTACATTCTTTTTAATACACGATGCCATCTAACAGATTTATCATCTTCTTTATTTTCTAGTTCTTTTATAATTCTTTGCCATGCATCAAACCTGTCTTTACCCATTTCATCAAGTATATTATATAGGTTAACATTCGTTAATTCTAGGTTTTCTACATACTCTTTATGTGTCATTCCATGTTCTTTTAGAATCCAATTATAAACTACATCTTCTGAAGGTATTAGCTTGTTATGTACTTCTGACATAGGATCGCCTTTCTTATTTTTTATTGATTTTAAAAGGTCTTCAATTCTTTGGTGTGGCTTGTGGATGTAATTAAATAAAGGGGTTTTATTACCTTTCCAAAAGAAATAGAACGTCCTATCTCTTATCTGAGAGTACCCATGGACAAGCGATTTAGTTTTAAAAATGGATAGTGTATACCCATGTTTTTTACCTATCTCACGTAACTTTTTAACTACAGGTACACCAGTACTTTGTGCTAATCTTGGTGCATTCTCTCCCCAAAATACTTTAGGCTGTATATTACCTAATACATATTCTGCTGATTCATACATCCAGTTATTAGTTGGACTATCGCCTGATGATGATTGACTTAATGATGATAACCCTGCACATGGACATACAGTATTTACTATATCAACCTTTTTTGCTTTATACTTTGGATTCTCATCTAGTTTTACATAATCACCAGTATAGTTTTTCTTGGTTCTTAAATAGTTTAAATAGTGAGCATCATTTGCTTCAAAGTCAGAATATGACAATACCCACTCAGGGTTTTGACCACCTAATGATTCTGAAATACCTAATGATTCACCTCCGATTAATGGTACTATTGAACCATAAGTTAAATTTTTACTTTCCATTTTTTACTCTCTCCCTAAGATCGCTTGATGAGAACGAATGTCTCCTTTTATTATAATGTATTGGACATAACCCTTTTCCTGTATGTTCAACGTCTTTGTATTCTTCACCTACTATACGAATGTCTGGATTAATTGTTAAAATCATATCAACAATTTCTGCTTCAGTCGTAAAAGGTATAACTTCGTCTACATATCTGCATGCAGATAATTGGACATACCTTTCAAATGGACTTTGTACCGGTTTGTTTTTATTAGAAGGTCTATCTACTGTAGGATCTATTAATAAACCAACAATTAAGTAATCACATAATGATTTGGCTTCTTGTAACATTACAATATGACCTGCATGAAATAAGTCAAAAGTGGAACATGTAAATCCAACTTTTGCATCATCTGGTAATTTAGTTTTATCTAGGAACATTCACTTCTCCATTAATTATTCTATCAATTTGTTTTGCATATATTGTATATAGCGGTTCTTTATCCGTTGGAAGGTAATGTATATACTTGGGTAATTTTCTAGTTCTTGAAATATCAAAATCCTCTTTCATAATACCACTATGTACTTTTATGTCAGTACCAAATGTGGTCACATCATAACCATTCTCGGATAACCATCTGTAATAGATAGCATATATGTTTTGTTCTAAAATCCAAAACTTACCACCTATAACTCTTTTGTTTTTAGTATTTATAAATCCAGCTTTTGCTTTATATTTTTCTGTTGCTTCCATTAAAAGATTATACACATTCGGATGTAAAGCTCTATTTAGAAAAGTCATTAACATATCATGGTCTTTATGAATAATCTGTCCTGAGTTTAATGTAAACCATGGCTTTTCTCTCATTTTAGTAATATCAACATATTCTCTATATAATGGCTCTAGTACATTTTCTACACCTTTTGACATAACTCCTAATGCTGACTCATTGTAATAAACATAATCCTTTTTAAAGTATTCATCTATTGGTTGAAGTAAAAATACATCATCGTCCATCATCATTGCTTTTTCAATATGTAATATTTTATGCACATAAGGAAACACAAACCATTTAATAGCAACTCCGTATATGTCTAGTATTTTATCAATCATATCTGGATTATCAAATAATGGTTTTACCTCTTCTAACATATCTTTTGTATAGTAAATATTAAAGGTATCAAGTATTTCACTTACGTCAAAATCTTTTTTCCTATTATCTAATATTACGTTTAGTTGTGTTTTTGTATCATCATGAAATATATTGTAGTACTTTTTAAATTGTACTAATCTATCCATGTTATTACTTATTATAAAAATGTCATTCATATCTTCTCCAAAAATCGGCTTCCGCCTGTTGTACTTTATTAATTATAAATTGTTTGTCTGGGTGATATTTGTATACTCTAATGATTTCTGCTTTAACTAAAGTAGTAATATCCTTTTCTTCAAATTTGTTATACGCACACAATGTTCTGATAGCTAAACAAGTCATATCATCGTATTGATTAATATATAATGATGCTATAAATTTAGCAACATCAAGTTCAGTACATCCAAATGTATCTAAGATAGGATCAATTAAAAATAATTCATCTTCTTTAAATAACATATTCTTGACACCAAAGTCACCATGTGAAAACGTTGGTTGTAAATCTAATTCTTTTAATCTTTGCAATGTGTCAGTAAACTCTGGTATATCTCCTGCTAATTCAATATGTCCTTTGATTCTTTTTACATAATCATCAAATGTGTAGCTATTTTCTAGTACATCCATATTTGACATTCTATCTAGTGATTCTTGTATTAATCCTAATGCTCTATATGTAAAATTATTTAAATAGAATTCGTCGTGATCAATATATTCCATTGTAATTGTATTACCTACAACTCTATCAATTCTTGGAACATTTAAATAACCATTTACATAAGAGAACCACGCATGAGCTAAGTGAGCATTATCAGCAGTCTTGTGTACTAGTTTACCATCAGTATAAATGTCTGACCCTGATAAACCACCTTCAAGTTCTCTAATATCTGTATCTATAAAATCTTCGGGTGTAATACCTTTATCATCAATATAATAAGCACCTAATGGTTTATCAAAAGATAGCATATTATAATTTACGTTATGATTACTTAACCAATTTTTAATTTGGTCACTATACTTTTCTTCTGCTTCTCCTCTTGTTTTACATGATATTGAACCTCTAGCTGTAAAAATATCTACGGTCCAACCTTCATCACTAAGTTTATTTAACTTTTCAATTAATGTCGTATTTGCCTTTGCATTATCCCAATCTCTATTTTTGGTAAATGCTATTGTATCGTCAAAATCTACTATAAGTCTTTTATTGTGCATAAGCTTTTAATTCTCCCATAATTTTATTATTTAAATATGAGCCATCATAGTACTCATCTTTAAGTAAGTTATCAAGTAAATCTCTAAGCTCTTGATATGCTTTTGGTTTTTCTTCTAAGAATTTAATTTTATTAAATAGATCTTCAGAATCTTTAACTCTAATAAAGTCAGGTACTTTAAGATTATCTTGTTCATCATACGTTGGATGTAAGAAAGGTATAATACCATAATGAGCCATTTCCCATACCTTTGCAGTTACCCAACCTTTTTTAATTGGAATACAGAATGTGTATTTTACTCTTGGTAACATCTGCATTAAATCATTAAACTTCTTTGGTCCTTTAAATCTTTTATCTTCACCTATAGTTTCAGGTTTCCATTGCCCGTATATGTCAACATCTTGTACATGGTCAAGTATATATTTCTTTAAGTCAGGATACCTAGATGGTTTACCTTCATTACATACTATCATAAACTGAATATCTTTTTCACCACTCTTTGGTTTATCTTCAAAAAAGTTATCTAAACTATTAGGCACTTCTTCTAACATTTCACCACGTTTTTTACCAATAAGAAATGTTGTTTCCAGTGCATCATAGCTACATTGGATATTATGTTCTTGTCTTGTAGGATCATCATACGATGCATAGTTTTTATGTACTATAGGTTCGTTATATTGTGAAAAGATTTTTTGTGGTGGATTCCATAAGTCTCTCATTTTACCTGGGTATAATCTAGGGTCATTAAGTAACATAATCCATTTTATATCCGTATAATGATTAAGATAATAGACAGGTGGTCCAGCATACCTTCTTTGCATATCTAATGGTTTTGCAAGAACTGTATGATCAGTCATTAATTTAGAATGACCATGAATATTAGAAGTTGCTGACATACCCATCATAAAAACACCAACTTCTACTTTATAGTCAGGATTTTTAATTAATACATCTTCCATAAATTCTTGTCTATCACTTGCTGGATGGTTACGACTCCAGTTACCATCTTTTTTCCATTGTGAAAACTTTTCCCATGCATTTGTTAAATTACCATGTTCGTTTATTTCTTGTTGTCTGTTTAAAGGTAATCTATCATAATCTGATGGACATACTAAAACAAATTCATGCTCAGGATTATTACGGATTAAATGTTCGAATAGTATTGGTGCTTCATTATCTCCACCAACTGCACCCCAACGACTGCTGTCGAATAATACTGATTTACCTATTTTACCTACACCTATCTTCATAAGAAACTCTTCCATAAGTTATTTAGTAGGAATAATAGTCCCATACCATTTAAAAGTATCAATGCTCTATCGTTCCAAATAAGAGATACCCATAGCCATAAACCTATACCTACAATACTTAAATATAAATCAATTTGAGCGTATTCCGCTACACCACGTATTGACATTGCACATAGTACAATTATTGAAGCTATCCATTTTAAATACCAATCTGCTGTGTATTTTGGATTCCTAGGCTCGTTCATAACTAATATTTGCCTCCGATAATAAATCAATTGTTAACATATTACTTTTTTCCCATTGTGATGGTATTTCTTCTGCTTGGTATACAACTCTTGTTACACCTGCTTGAATAATACCTTTTGCACATTCACTACATGTGGGTAATCCATATACATACATTGTTGTATCTTTTAAAGATATCCCATGGTGTGATGCGTTATATATGCAATTCATTTCAGCATGAACTACATACTTATATTTTAATTCTCTATTGTTTAACCTATCAGGTAAATCTTCAATTCCTTTAGGGAATCCATTAAATCCTGTAGCTATTATTCTTCTATCTTTTACAGCAATACAACCGATCTTCTTACTTGGATCTTTTGACCATGAAGATACTTCCATAGCCACATTCATAAATCTTTTATCCCACTTATTTACCAATTGTGTATTACTCCAGATATGATAAAGAAACACGTTATAAAGTTCATCCAAACAATAATACTTCTCATTATAGCTATAGTGTTTGCTTCTTTGTTGGTAGCTCCAACTTTTTCGCCTAGGGACTTAGCCCATAGTCTCCAGTAATTACTTAACAAGATTAAAGTGCCTCTCATATACATGTAAATTTTGCACTTGCCAATAAATATGGCCAAGTTCTGTTTTAATACCATTATAGTACAAATCAGTTTGTAGTTTTTCTTGTACATATCTTTGCCAAGCATAATCATTTCGATATCCAAACATTACATCATTGCTTCTCATTTGAACTGCAGCATGTAAGTATCCATCTCGAATGTAATAAGTAACAGCATTAGTACATATAAAATCATTCTTACCGTTTTCTTTATACTCACGCCATATGTTTGGTCTTTGGTATATCATTGAAGCTCTACGTGAGTCTGGATTAACTTCACACAATTCTTGAAGAACATGTTGATATTGTTTATGGTATTTTTTACTGAATATAAGATGTCCATAATTAGAATTGATTTCACCATGAGTATTTGCAGTATATTGCCAAGCTTGTGGTGCTTCTTTATCATTATAGATATCATTTATATTTGTTGACCTAGAGTTATACCAATCAATTTCTACTTTAATATACTCTTCATTCGGAGTACCAAAGATAGCAGGTTTATCAGCAACAAAAGATGCACCAAGTATTTCAATAGTCTTTACACCTGTTTTATCAGTTACATAGTTTTTAGCTTCTAAGTGTTTCTTAAATACTTCTTTTATGTCTGCTGTATTATTCACTTGATACATTATTATCTCCTTTTAAACCAATATTATTATTAGAGTTAAATGCATCTTTATCTAAGTCTTGACCTGGAATACCGTGTCTGCAATATGCAACAAAGAATGATGCATAATTGATTAGATCTTTTGCTGAATCTTCAAGAGATTCAAAGTTTGGTTCATAGTCGCTAGTTTGCATAGCTTCCATAACGGATGCCATTCTTAGCATTTTAGCATGCATAATGTCATGAATGGTTGTGATACCATTCGGATAGTAATCAGCTTGACTTATTTTAGAATTTGGATTCTGGTAGTCATTGGACTTTTGTGTTTGTAGCTCAGCACATTCTTGTAGCACTCTCAAAGATTCTTTCATAATTTCTCCATAATATAGTTATATTATACCACAGTTTTGGTATAATGTAAATAGTTAATTTCATTTATTTTGGCTTGTAAATAATACCTTGTTCATTTAATGCTTGTTTATTCCAAAGGTGTCCTTGTTCTGTATCATCTTTAGATTGACCAAAGTATGGTACTGCATGATAGTTATCAATCATCATTTGGTTAATGCTACCAGATGCATTACTTGTAACACCTTCAAAGATAACATCAGTTTCTATAAAAAACTCTCCTAAGATTCTACCAAACTTTCCTTTGTCATGAGATTGTAAATACACTGTTCTGTATTCATTCTCACCTTTTAATAATTTTTCTAAAAAGTATTTTGATTGCTTACCATAAAACTTTTCTTCTAAATTTCGAGTCCTTGATTCTGGAGTATCAATACCCATCATTCTAACTCTTTGTTTTTTATAAACCATTCCAAAGCCTAAGTCGATATCTACATCAACTGTGTCTCCATCAATAATTCTACCTACATGAACTTTATATTTGTACATTATTCTTCTCCTATTATTGCTCTTATATATTCTGACTTTATAATAACCGCGGCTTTACCTTCTACGTTTACAGGCATTGCTTTATCCCATTCAAGGAACACTCTTTGGCCTCGTGTAATAGAACCATTTGCTCCTGACCCTACAGATAAAACTAAACCTGGTTTACTTGCGTTATCTATTGATTCTGTTAATATAATTCCACCAGCTGATTGTGATTCAGTTGGCACTTCTGTTATTAAGACATTGTCTGCTAACATTTTCATTTTTTTATCTCCTATTTATAGAACAAATGATTATCAATAGTAACAATCTGTTCAAGTTCTGATGCCCAATATGGCAATATATAATCAGCATGGTAATATAATGAACCTTCTGTTATATCTCTAACACCGATTTCTAGTAATAAATCAGCAACGTATAATGATTTTAACCATGTAGCAGAATCAACTGGCTCATCAGATTTTCCATCACAGTACCAACTAAACTGACATTGATTTCTAATAGGTACTTCATTACCTTTCCAATTAATAAAAGTCTTAGCTTGGTATATTACATCACAAACTTCACTAGGAAATTGATCATCTTCTACTCTATTTATAACAACAAGACCAACTGCAAGTTGCCCTGCAAAAGATTGGTTTGCTGACTCAAAGTAAATGTTTTGTGCCATACAATATCTATCGTTTTCTACAGAATATGCTTTTCCAGCAAATAAGATTATCATCATAAACATTAATGACCAACCTATTGCTAATAACCCTCTATCTATTTCTTTATTACTCATCATACATCTCATTTAATAACGGTTCAAATATTTCTCTTCTATAATTTTCGATATCCATAAGCATTGAACCTTCAGGCATTGATTGACAATATTCTTCATATGCTATATGTAGTTCTCTCTCGTGATAAAAAATCATAAGTTATTTCTAAACACAAATTCTATTGCTCTCTCTGCTTCCTTATTCATATCTCTTTTTAAATACCAATTACCTGTATCGCCATCTAATCCTCTACATAGATACTCGACTTCTTTAGCTGTAATTGGATAACCTTTGCTCATTGCATTACCAGCAGTAGATACCATAATTTGATACATCTTTGCATACCATCCAGTATCTGTTATTGATTTGTATTCTTCTACTTGTTTCTTATTTACAAATGGACAATCTTGATACCCTGTCCATGTATAACTTTTATTTGTAAGTTGGCCTTTACGATGTTCGATTAAACCTTTCTTAATTGCTTCAGGTAATCTATCAAAGAAGTTTTCGTTTGGTACAACATAAGGGTGAGAATCCATAAGTAAATGTGGATCCATAGTTTCGCCATCATGTGAGAATATAAAATTAAAACTGTTTTTGTATTTTGCTGGAATATAATACATACGGCTCAAATCTTTTGTTTGAGCATCTGCGATATCGCCGATTTCTTTATTAAGAGCATACCAGAAATGTTTGATTTGTTCTTTATCAATACCACATGTAAGTGGAAACACTAATCTGAACTTTGGTTTTTCTTTTGTTGATGATGCTGTAGAATAACATACATATTGATATTTAGAATATTTCTTTTCAATATCTTTCATATCTCCTTCATAATCATCAACGTCAAGAATACCAAATCCACCCCAACCAGTTACGTTATCATTACCTCTTGTAGTATCAGGTATGTAAATAGCTGGACTGATTAGTGGTGCATCTTTTTTAGTAGGATATTTTGTTGATTCTGATAACTTATATAGAATAGCTTCAAACTCATCAAATGATTTGTAATCTATTCTTTTTGTTGTTTTATTATCGTATATCGAATCAAATATTGTTAAACTTACCATGATTACCTTCGTGCGATGGTGCCTCCCAACCTTCTGGTTTTATTAAGTCAGGAACTCCTAATGGATTTGGTCTTGATGGTTTTACACCTACTTCTTTTGCCATATTAGCTTTGAGAACTTCATCCCACGCTTTATAAGGGTCAACACCATAAGCATCAAGAGTACCAATTGCAACAACACATAAATCAATTAATCCATCAACTATTTCTTCTGGATCATTATTAGTTACAGCAGCTTGAGTTTCCATTAATTCTTCTTTTAAAAAATCAACTCTAAACTCTAGAAACTTTTTAATCTTTTCTGAAGATTTACGGTTATTCCACACCCAATCTCTGGTTTTATATTTAGTTTGCATGTCTGCAATATCTTTTACCCAATCTTTACTCATTACCCAATTACCTTATTGTCTGGTATAACAATTCCTGAATCCATTTGTCTTATTTGTTTTACTAAATCTTCAATAGGCTCTACCATAAATACAACAAATTTCCTATCTATTGTTACACCTTTATCAGCTTTAGTATAAGCCATGAATAGCATAAAGCCAATCTTACCTTCTCCAGCTGGAATTAAAGTATACCCATCTTTTATTGTAACATCGTTTTCGGTCTCTGTTACTTTACCGATAATTTCCTCACCTGAGGATAGTCTTACTAATTTCATTTTTTTTCTCCATAGTTATATATTATACCATAGTTTTGGCATAATGTAAATAGTTTAACCAAAGAAATCCTCCAAAGATGCAACCTCTTCAGAATTCCAACCCACAGCATTTAGGATTGGTTCAATAGGGTCAAGGAAGGTTTTTTGGAATTGCATATCATAATCAATATACTTATGAAGATTAAATTCTTCAGGTAAGTAATCAGCAAATGCAATTACGTTTTCTTTGATAGTGTTTGGTGTTCGTAAATATACAAACTTAATCTTTTCGCCGTTTTGGATTAGTGCATACTTTTTAGTTAATGCTAAATCTCGGACTTGTTTGTTAAATAGTAAAGAACCACGAACATGTATTGGTGTACCTTTTTTGTATATAGTATTATGATCTTTATATTCTTTTACTTTTGAGACTCCGCGTGGAAACGCAATTTCGTCAGGTGGTAATGTCTTGAAGTAATTTTTAAATTGTTCAATAGACTTTTGAACATCTTCTTCTTGAGCAGACATAATGATTTTGAATAATGCTTTAAGAGCATCACGACATGGTTCTGGAGTAGAAGACTTAATTGCTTCAATACCCATAATTTTTAGTTTAGGCTCTTTATATCGAACACCTTCATTATCTAGAACATTAAGTATGTATCTCTTTTTAGCAGTCCAAATACCACGGTCAGCAATAACTTCTCTTGCCATAACCATTCTGTTTGATACACCGCCTAGCATAGAATATAAATCATCATATGATTTTTCCAACACTGGCTCAAGTGTGTCTTGACAAATCTTATCTAGGAAATCAATAGGATTCTTTGGATTGAATTTATTAACAATATCATCTAAACTAACATATAGCGAATCTGTATCGATTGCAACAACATAATCTTTAAACGATGTTGTTTGCATTGTTCGATTAAGAAACGAGTTAAGTTCGTATTCAGCCCATCGTATTGTAAGTTGTCCTGTGAGAGTAATAGCTTCTGCAATTCTCTGATCAAAGAATCTAAAATACTTATTACCCATAGCACCGTAAAGAGAATTGAGCAGAATTTTAATCGCCATTTGTCTATTTTCAGCAATTGAAATTTCTCTTTCAATTGAATAGAGTTCTTGCTTATCATTCTTATCTACTTTTTGTAATTTCTTTTGAGCTTTAATCATGTCTGCTTTAATGCCAACACGTTCTTGGTACATTTCATCGATGATAGCTGGAATGATTCCAGGTTTGTCTGTATTGAAATATTGGCCATTTGCCGCCAATGCTTTACCTTTATTATTTGGTCTTTGTGATTTTGTAAGTACTTGTTCAATATCAACATTACCTAATTCGCCATCTGCAATAGTTTCTGGTGACATATTATATTGCATAATGATTGAAGGATAAAGTGAGTTTAAATCAAAACTTACAAGGTTTTCATGTATACCAACATGAGGTTCTTTTACATAACCACCAGGATAGAATGTTTTAACTTTATCTTCTATGAATGGTAAACATATATTGTTTTCATGGAGTTTACGATATATAATAGTATCCCATATTGCAGTTGTGCCAAATGTATCATTATAGTTTACACCACCCTTATATGCCATAGTCATACATAAAGTAATTAGACCCATCTTATCTTCTATTCGGTCAACTAACTCTACATCTTTAATATTGTAATCTATGAACTTCTGATGATTGTGTTTGTATAAGGTGTGTAGGTTACCATATTCTTCATAAGATAGCTTCTTCTCACCTAATACAACATGTGCTATGTTATCCAATTTATATGATTCTTGTGGACCGTAAGAATATCCAAACTTTTTAAATAAGTCAAGATAATCTAAATTAGAAATACCTTTAAGTTCATATGAAGTTTGAGTCCTACCCATTGTTGTAATATCTCTACGCTCAATCATTCCCCATGGACTTAATCTTTTGACATATGCTTCACCTATTAGTTTATGAATACGATTTACCAAGTAAGGTATATCAAAGAATCTTGTATTCCAACCAGTGATTACATCTGGCACATTTGATGGTTGAGACCAATGTGTGATAAATTTAATAAGTAAGTCTGCTTCATTATCGCATTTGTTATATATGACACGATGTGTTTTCATATACGTATTTTCTACGTTATAATCGCCAAGACCCCATATATGATATGTATTGTCAATATTGTTTTTAATAGCAATTGAGATTACTTTGTGTTCTGCTTTATCTGGCTCAGGGAATCCATCGTCAGATGCAACTTCAATATCAATCGTAGTAACATTTATTTTGTTACGATCAAATTCGATTTGACCAGGATAATTATCGTTAATAAAAGTTGAGATATATCTTGTGTTACCGAAGATATGTCGACCAGCTGTATCTTTGTTAGTCCTTACCCATTCAGTTGCACTTCTCATATCATCAAAAGCAACTTCACCAGCTGGTGTACCATCTAGTGTTTTCCAATTAGTTGGACGATTTGTACTTACATAAAGCTTTGGACCGTATTTGACTTTTTCTGTGATTCTTTGATTGTGATCATACCCACGAAGTAATATCATATTACCGTATCGTGAGACGTTAGTGTAAAATTTCATAATGTAACCATTTCCAATATATAGTATATATTATACCATAGTTTTCCTATAATGTAAACAATTATTTTCATTCATTTAAAGATTGGGGGCAATTTCTTACCCCCGCATGATTTCATTTTTAGAAGCTTACCCAGGCTAAGTAGATTGTGAGTGGTGCTAAACCTATAATAACTCCACCAATAATCAACATTCCTAGGGCCTCTGCAATATCATCATATTTCGAAATGATATATTTCATTCTGTTCTCCAGTAAAAAGTTTATTACTATCTACTGGGTTTTCGCTGATGTTAGCCTTTCAAATATTGCTTTTTCTTTGATGCCCCAGCAGACCCTATTTCGATCTTCCTAGGACGCTTCTCTTCTGGGAGTTCTACTCTGGCATACACCACTAGTATTCCATCCACGAGATCAGCACCATCTATTACGACAAATTCTGAGAGTCGGAAGCTTTTCTCGAATTTGCGAGATGAGATCCCCTTATACGCATATTCTCTGTCATCACTCTCAACAGCCCCTTTGATTTTTAAGATACCGTCTTTAAGTTCGATATCTATATCTTTCATAGAGAACCCTGCCACTGCCATTTCGATTAAAAATTTCTCTTCATCGATTTTCACAATGTTATGTGGTGGGTAGTTATCTGTTCCAGCTCTAGCACTTGTATGAATTCTTTCTAAGTCTTCAAATAAAGTATCAAAGCCAACGAATAATGAACGAGGTACGTTCAAAGTATTTCTTACCATTTTAATTTCCTCCTATTATAGCAAGGTTACGGAACCGGTCCAATACCGCATTCCTATTATATTTATACAGGTTTAAGACTCTGTTTGAGTGTTTCCTATATTATATTTTGGACATAATTCCCATTGAGATTTTTCTTTAAAAGGTATTACCTTTATTTGTCTCAATGGAGCTAAGTCCTTTGCAGACTCAGGTTTGACTATACTGACTAAACCCCAGTCGGCTAACAGAGTAGAAATTGTATTCCTACGCTGTAAATCGTTTTCTATTAGATTGGATGGTTTTCCATCTAATAAAAATAGTTCTTTAAAATGTACTATAAAATACCTACCTTGTTTATGTAATATATGACAAGATTGGTATAGTTTATTGTCTTTACGCGATGCAACTCCAATACGAGTTAATGTTTCTCTTATCTTGAGAAAGTCATCGGGTTCGTTAAGCGTAACTTCGAGCATATCTGCTGAAGTCCAGTTGTTAATTTGATTTTGTTCTTCCACCTTTATACATCCTTTTTTTTAACTCATCAATTTGTTCATTACTTAATAGTGTTAAAACAGATTTGGCTTTTTCATTGCTGTAACCATAATAATTTTTAATGAGCTCTAGATTTTCCATTTCACTTGGTTTTAACCATTTAGAAAATCTTTGTTTCTTCTTAATTATATTTATAAAAAAATCAAATTGAAGCCTATGGTCTAAGTGATGATACTTGTTCATCTCATTAGCATATAGTATTGTATCAGGGAAAAACGATAACGCTTTATTAATAATGTATGCATTATATTCTTTTTCTGTTACATCATCAACCATAATATCTTTCTTATTATAGTTGATTGCACTTACATAATCAAACGGATTCATTTTCCTTTTTCCTAATATATTCTTTTGCGAATTCTTTAGTGTTAAAACTTCTTTCTGCAATAATAACATTGTCGCTATTATACTTTACTGCTCTATACTTTGGTTGCATAAACCCTTCGTAGTGTATTGTCACTACGTCCCATTTTTCACCTAAAGGCATTTCTATTTGCTTTCCTGTTATAGGATTAATCATAAACTTTTTCATTTAAATTGTACTCCTGCCATTACTTCAGTTAAACATGCAACCATGTTTAGTTCATGGTCAGCTACGAAACTATCTTTATACTGATAGTCTGCTAATATTAAAACTAACTGTGGAATTGATTGAGGATCAACATAATCATTCATGTTATCATATAACTTTCTGAAGATTGCTGTTGGCTCTATGTCAATATTATCCACTACCCATTTACGCATACCTTTAAAGTTTTTAATCTTAAGGTGATTTACAAGTGAATCAATCGATACATCAGATACATTAACAAGTATACCTGAGTCAATTTTACCACCGACTGCATATCTTTGCAGTTCGTTTATAGTCCTTCTGAAATCTGGGAAGTGTTTAATAATAAACTCAACCAATACTTCATTGTCATATTCAACGTTTTCACTATCAAGTATATGCATTAACCTAGCCATAAAGACTGAGGCTAACCTGTCCTTTTCTTTTCTTGGTAAAGCAAATTCAATAACAGAACATCTGCTATGTAATGGTTCGATAATTCTATTCTTGAAGTTACAAGTAAGAATGAACCTACAGTTTTCACTGAACTCTTCAATAAACCCACGTAATGCGGGTTGGGTGGACTGTGGGTTCAGATAATCAGCTTCATCTAAAATGACCAACTTGTGTCCACCCGAAAGAGAGACGCTTGACGCGAACTGTTTGATTTTATTACGAAGTGTATCAATATTCCCTTCTTCGGATCCGTTAATAATAATATAATCTAATTCTAATTTATTAGCCAGTGCTTTGGCTATTGTCGTTTTACCGACACCTGCTGTTCCAGTGAACAACATATTTTGTATTTCTCCAGCTTTAACTATTTCACTAAATGTTTTGTGTAAGTCTGCTGAAAGAATACAATCATCGACCGTTTTAGGTCTGTACTTTTCTACCCATAAAAACTCATTCATTAATTTGTATCCCATTGTTTAACTGTGTCTAATCTAAAACTTCTCCATGCTTTTTTATCTAAAGCAAAACATGCAAAGTGATCAGACTCTGCATTCATATCGATTTTTATATCAATACCATTTTCTTTTAGTAAATTAGAGTTTAGAGTACATGGCATAATTCGTAATTCACCAGTCCCTACTTTTTCAAATGTTACAGTTACAATACCTGTATTAAGAGCTTCTAATAGTTTTTGTTTTTCAGTTGTATTCATAATATAATTCCTGTTGTGTAATAAAAAGAGGGGAATGAATCCCCCCTTGAGTTAGTCTGCTGAACCTTCTGGCTCAACATCATCACCGCCTTCTACTGGCAAATCACCTTGGACATTTTCTTGTCCTTGTGCATCTTGCGCAGCTTGAAGGAATGCAACGATTCTAGTTCTAAGTCCGCCAACAGACTCTAGCTCTGATCCTTCAAATCCACCTCTTTTTGAACAGATGTCGATTATTTGAACCATAGTAGCGATGTCGTTAAGACCTAGCTGTACACCTTCCGGTGCTTCTACGTTTACGTTTTCTTCAGTCATTTTTTTTCTCCTTTGCAAAGTTAGTTAGACTAATTGAGAAACACCTACCCCATGTAGCATGTTTCATATTATCCCCATAATAAAATATGGAGAGTAACTTCTAATATATTTATACATTAAAAGTTGAGTTTTTCTCTAAAGCGATAAAATATTCTATTGGATAATTACTATTTGTCCAGTTAGAGATTAGTTTTGAAGATATACTTACAAAATAATCACCTGGTAGTAATTTCAAATTAGGAATACTTACAATAAATTCAAAGTCGTTCTTACATTGATTGTCTTTGTCAAGCTCTATTGTATATGAATTAGATGTTGAATCTTTAGTGTCAACTACTGATGCAGTCACTAATCCATTATCGCCTACGAGAGAAAGTTCTGTATGACCTAAAACAGCAGCAGCTTTTCTAATCTGATTTAAAATATCTTCAGTTAGATTAACTCCTACTTCTGAATTAGGCATTTGAATGTCTTTAGTAGGTGTCGTTAAGATATCTGTTTCAGAAAAGTAATACCTTACTTTTTGCTGATTAGATAACTGTGTACCACCTTCTTGCGTTGATACCATTACCGATTTGTCTTCAAAATCTAGGGCAGGGTTCTCAATAAGATTAAATACCGATAAGAATTCGTTAAGATCATAGATCCCAAACTCTTTTGGCATATCTTCAACTATATCTGCTCTAGCCATGATGGTTTTAGATTCAGATATGGTTTTAAGTTTCTGTCCTGGTTGAAAAACAATGTTCGGATTGATTGACGCAAAGTTCTTTAGAACATTCAATGTATCGTTAGATAAGTTCATTTTTATTTCCTCATAATTAATATATTATTATACCATAGTTTACACATAATGTAAATAGTTAATTACTGTTATCGTGCTCATTTAAAGCAATAATAGAGTAATGTAGTACTTTCATTAAGTCCTTCCTATGGTCACCAGCTGTACCTTTTTTTCCATATCTTTGTGCATACTTAAGTATGTTACCAATACAAAAACCGATACCGTGTCCACAGTCTGAAATAAATTCCGTTGATTGGAATTTATTTTTTGAGTAGTGACCACCGTAGGTACCATCTATATAATTCTGAAGCTCTTGTATTAGAGCTCCTTCATTAAACTTGTAATTAATTTTATTATGTTTCTTTTTGAACATTTTCGTCCTCTTGAGTAATCGCACCTGAATCCACTTTAGTGTAAAGATCCAGGAATGCCTCTTTAGTATCTGTATCAAATCTTGAGATACACATATCAATTGCTTTCATTCTGTTATCGAATATTGAGAATGTTTGAACAATATGGCATAGCCTTCTTGTAGATATTACTTCATCGACACCATCGTCATAAAATGTTTTTCTAATAACGTCAGCCCATGTAACTAGTTTATCAGCAAAGTCAGTATCAGCATCACCAAACTTTTCCATATGTTTAATTACAATTTTCTTTTCAGTAACTAATGTTGGAAATGGTTGATCAATGGAAACAGTAAATCTTTCTAAGAATGCTTCATCGATAATTGATGCTGCAGTAAATCTACCATCTTCAGAACCTTTACCTTTTGTATTAGCAGTTGCTACTACATTGAACCCTGGTGCTGGAGATATGGTTTCACCTGTCTTTTTAACAACAACAGGTTTACCTTCAAGTATACCTTGAAGACACATGATTTTATTTGTAGCTCTATCGATTTCATCAAGCAGTAAGACTGCACCGTTTTCCATCGCTTTAAGAACTGGACCTTTAGAGAAAACAGTTTCACCATCGATAAGTCTAAACCCACCAAGTAAATCATCTTCATCTGTTTCTGGATTAATTTGTACACGTATAAACTCTCTGTTTAATTTTGCACATGCTTGTTCTACCATAAATGTTTTACCATTCCCTGATAATCCAGAGATATATGTTGGATAAAACATTTCTGATTTTAAGATTTTGACAACATCATGGAATGAACCCCATGCCACGAATGTATTGTCTTTTTTAGCAAATGTTCTTTCGTCATTTACTATTGATTGCATTGCCATAGCTCTACCTGGAACAGTATTTGATACCGTAGGTTGAATAGTTTCTCTTATAGGAATTATCACAGATGATAAATCATATGTACCAACTTTGACTCTATTGTCTGCTGATAGTAAAGAGTAGTAGTCTTTTCCAGTGTAGCCATTTTTCTTAGCTATGTCAACGATTGTTGACTTTTTAAATTCATTAGTGTCTGGATATTGTGTAGCCAATTCACTAAGTATTTTTTGTGTAGATATTTTCAAGTTATTCATAATATAGTTTCTCCTTATCAAATTATATATCTATTATACCATAGTTTAGGTGCGATGTAAATAGCTAAAATGAAAATAATAGCTGCTTTTTTCACATCGCCACCGCTTTACCAAAGTTAGTAAGTAAAGTTTTGTTACTCTTCTTTGACTTACTATGTTTTTTGAAAGCTTGAGTTAGTTTACCCTTAGTAGCATCTTCATCTACTTCAAACTCTTCAGCTTCAGTATCAAGTTGCTTTGCTTTCAATAAGTAGTATTGATCATACCCAAGGATATTTTCAAATGTACATACTTTCTCTTTTGCAAATTTTCTTTGACATGTTTTCTTAAAATCTTGTTCTTCATCCCAAGACATGTTCTTATTAGTTTCGTACCCTACAGATTCGATTCTTCTTCTGTATTCCCAATGATCTTGAGCTAAGAAGAATCCTAAAGTAGTTATATCATAATTTTTTCTTAAGTTATTTAATAAAGCTTTAGTACAATCAAGTCTTAAATTCTTACACTTTACTTTTTTACCGTCAATATGAATTGTGTAATTATCAGCATAATATGATCGTACTTCCATTCTTTTATCATCTAACTTTTCGTCTCTAATAACATTCATGCCATTAGTATCGCCATCAGACATAATTACAAGATTCATATTTTCAATGTTATGTTTAGCTCTAAACTTTTTAATTAATCTAGTAGATACCATTAACGCACTATTAAGTGGTGTTGAACCCCAGTCTTCTTTTTCAGAACCATACTCTGCAATTCTTGTACCACACCATGTATTTTCCATCATCATTCTAGTATGTAAGAATTTTAGAGCTTCTTCAAAATCTTTCTTTTTAAGACCACTATGTATTTGTTGTACTAATGAAAGATTTTCATGGTATATTTCGCCATCTTTTTGTATATTCCTAGGTAAGTAATTCGTTGTAGTAAATCCATACACGTCGAATGGAATATTAACAGCTTTACAGAATAGGATAGTATGTATAAGTTGATCAATCACTTTATGTAAAGTACCAGACATTGACCCTGAAAAATCAATTAGCATAAACATACCATGGTTTTTAGCATCAGCTAATTGAGTAACTCTTGAAAAAATATCATCATTAGTTTTATATGACCACAATTTATTCACATCAATAGAACCAGTTCTAGCAGTCTGAGATCTTGTGTATCTGTACGCAGCTTTTTTCATTTCAAATTCTTTAACTGCGTAATTAACATTTCTTTTAACATCTCTGATATATTGTGGATATTCTATTTTAGCTTCAGTCATTCTGTTTTCAATAGGAGTATACTCATATTCATTATCTCTTTCGTACTGAAGTACTTTTTGAGTATTTCTTTGTCTATCTTTTGAAATTGTTTTATAGTCAAAAACAACTCTGTCTCTTATATCTTTATTGAACTCATTGCATATTACATTAGCAGAAACTTTACTAGGGTTATCTAAAAGATCTTCTTCTTTCCTTCTAAAATTTTCATCGGTGATAGAAACATCTTCGTCTCCGCCATGGCCAGTTTGCTCTCCAGGATTTTCTTCTTCCTGAGTTTCGCCTTCTTCTGTAGTACCAGGATTTGAAGCCTCTTGTTGTTCTGGTTGTTCATCGTTATTCTCCATATCATCATGACCCATGTTTGATGTTGGGTCTTCGTTATCATCATTATTGTTTTCGTCTTTATCATCACCTTTAGAAGCAGGTGGCTTTAATAGATCTTCTTGATTTTCTTTGGTGTATTCTAAAACATCTCTGCATAATTGCACAACTTCTTCAAATGATTCAGTAGTCATAGACCTATCCATAAATACTTGTTCATCAGAATTAAAAGGTACATCGATGAGATTACCAATTTTAGCTTTAAGGTTAATTTTATCAATAAGTTTTGTTTGATCCCAATTAATATCAGATAAGTCACCAAAGAACTCATCATCAAATAATTTTCTATAACCTTTATTAAATGAGTTAACTAAACCAGGATATCTAGACTTTACTTTTCTTTCAATTCTAGCATCTTCGATTACATTAATATATGATCTTGGACAACCTTCTAATTGTTCTGGACTGTCATGCCAACCTTCAAATGGTGTTTCCAAAGCATGTCCTACTTCGTGTCCGATTAATAAATCATACACATCTTTACCCATGTCTTTCCAGTTAGGAAGACCTAAAACTCTGTCTTTAATGTCAAACCACGCAGTATGATAATTACCATGTTGGATGGTAATGTTTTCTTTTGCTAGTAGTTTAGCTAGGATACCTTTATTCATTTGTTCACTCCTTAATATTTATATATTGTACCACATTTGGAGCTAAATGTAAATGGTTATTTTAAGATTTTACACAATTGTAACAGAATTGTAACAGAATTGTAACAATTAAGAATTATCTAATTTTTGAAAAGTTTTTATCTTTAAAGAATTCAATCTTACTTCTAAATTTGTTCTCTAATACATCGCCTTTATGTGATATAATAAATGTATTACTACCCTCGTCCAAAGTATCAAGTATCTTCATTAAGTTATCAACACCATCAACATCAAGACTTGAGTCAAAAGTTTCATCAAGAACTAATAGATTGGTCGCTGCAGAGTTTTTCATTTTAGCGATCTGTCTCCATGTAAATAGAAGCGATAGGTCAATTCTTTGTTTTTCACCTTCAGAAAAAGATGCATAATTAAAACTATCTCTATGTCTTGACCTTATAGTCTCATTAAAACTTTCATCGAGATGGAATGAAACAAAAAAGTCCAACACTTGCAGATACTGGTTTATTAGACGATTCATCACCGGTAAATATTGCTTGATTACTTTCGTCTTTATACCAGTATCTTTAAGCATTTCCCCTATGACTTCATTGTAAGTCCTTTCCTCTACATACTCAAGTTTCTTTTCAATATGTTGTTCATTCTTTTTCCTAAAGCCATTTAGTTCGGTCTTTGCTTTTTTTACATCACCAGTTTGTCCCTGGAGATTATTGATTTCTTTTTGTATTTTATCAATCTCTTTTTGAAGTAAAGATATAGAATCATTATTAGAATTAATCTTTTGTTGTTTCTGTCTTAGCTTATTAAGGTTTTGTGATACTTCTTGTTGTGTAACTTTTACTTCACCAATCTTTTCTTCTAATTCAGACTTAGCGGTTTGTATTTCTTTTGCTTTATCTTTAATAGCATTAATTTTATTTTGTTTAAGATTTTCAGTAATCTCTTGATCACACGTTGGGCAATTGTCGTTTTCTTCATAGAATCGACTTTCATCAACCATATCATGTATCTTATTATTAAATTGCATATCAAACGAA
>Ga0181390_1000115_pt1 | contig 30814 bp, 44 predicted proteins | sample 13SPOviralmetaG_FD_130085 | JGI IMG/M metagenome (GOLD analysis project Ga0181390, IMG submission 130085) | Marine viral communities from the oligotrophic San Pedro Time Series (SPOT) site, San Pedro Channel, CA, USA - 13 SPOT_SRF_2010-07-21 | ecosystem: Environmental > Aquatic > Marine > Strait...
CCCCCATTATCCCTATCTGTAAACTTAAAGCCTCCAACAGAGGTAAACATTTCTAGCACAGGGTCTCGGGCTGACTCCATATACAGACCAATGAAATCCCTTTCTTTTCTTTTATAACCCCAGAAGTCTTCAGGTCGTTCACCAGAGGCCATATCGGGATAATCTCTATACTCCACATAACTGCGCCCATCCTTACGGGCATTCTCTACAGCAGTTCTTAAAACATCCTTGGCGCGTTCCTCGAGTTCTCCAAGATCAATATCCTGCCCCTTAGACTCAACGACATTGCCAGACACTCTTTGCATCATTCTGTATGGGTCAAGTTTAGAAAGAGAGTTTCCTAAAATATACCTAGCAAAAGCTACAGCATTCTGTGGGAGGGGTTTGAACGTCTCAGCCATTTAGGCGCACCTCTGGTTAAAAAATATATTTTCACTTCAATGCAGTATACTTTTTTTTACGAGCTTTGAGAAGGAATAATTCGTGGGTAAGACCTGGGCTATGTCCGCGACTACGGCTTTTTGGCCCCCACCCCCTGACACACAGTGATTCAGTATGTTGCCGCGAGGATATGCGACGTCGCCCCTTTGGCGACCCGCATGCTCTACAAAGAGTCATGTGAGGCTTACGCCGAACATGTCCGTTTCAACTCCGGCGTTCAACCTAGATCTATCTCTACCTTGATGTCTCCAGCATGCAGATGCATGTGCTTGTCAGGTGCCTTCAGCCCCGCTCTGTCGAGCAGGTCTTTCGACGCTTCTAATTGCACATACTCACTCTTTGCTGTCCTCGCTAAGTTCGTCACCGTGGATAGGGCTAGCGTTGCACGAGTTCCTAATTCATCCCTTATCCTCTGCATCATATACGCTTGGACGTGTGGGAGAGCTAAAGCCTTGGATGCACTCACTCTTCCACTGTCACCTTCCGCATATCCAGCGACTTGACTTGCGTCTTTTATCGTTCCGCCATTTGCTACGAGGTGTTCAACCAACGCCTCTTGCTTGCCTGTCAATTTCCGTTCCGTCAAGTCGCCCATTCTACACCTCAATGCAAACACATAATCCTATAACTCGCTTCTGAAGAAGCTCCTTAAGCGGAGTTTAAGAGGGTTCGTCAACATAAATCAAGTGGCAATTTTGCAACACCCCTTACATCCAAGGAATACGCGGCTCACCCGTCCAGGGGACAGGTTCGCCCCGTTAGGGGCATCATGCCACAAACACATATACAGCACATCCCCAGCCTACGACATGCCTCCAAGCGTCCTCGCCCCTTGGGCTGTGGGCGCGTCGGCATGCGGCTGGGGTAGGGTAAGCACTCTCACAATTCAAGCAGGGTGTCATAGCCGAAAGCTATTGCAAGGATGCTATTACTGGTCTGGGTGCAAGTGGTCAGGTGTCGTCAGACTACACGGGCGAAACTTCGTTTCTCCCTAGTTATACCTTGTTGGCGGTCTACCAGTGACAGGCTGATCGCCCGTCACACACTGTCAAGTAATAGCCCCAGCGAAGCTGGCCTTCGGTCCTTGCAATACCCCATGCGGCTATGACCCAGGGGGAAATTGTAGAGAGAGTAGTCTCTATAAGTTAAGTAAATCAGCTATTAAAGGAGTATAGCAAATGTCTAAAGTATCAAATAAAGCAGTTAAGCAATCAGAAGTATCTTCAAACGTAGAGGCTGTTGCCTCTAACATCAAGGTGTTGCTAGACAGCATCTATCCTAACCACGCAGATGGCTTGCTAGCCTATGCGCGCGCACGCTTCGTCGAGAACCTAGTCTGGCGCGCAGACAAAGACTTCGAGTTCCAAGAAGGCAAAGCGGCAGAAGCGCAAGTCAAGTATGACGAAGCGATGTTCATCCAGCGTGCCATCACAGAACAGCAGAACCGTGAGGGCGAAGACCAAGGTATGGTCTACGATACACAGGTCGAGCGCTCTCAACGCTGGAATGAACGCATGCAAATTCAGCTTCAGGGCGCATCTGAGTTCCGCGACGCGGCGCACCTGGCGCTTGAATCACTGTCTCAGGACTAACAACACGGGGCCGGGCGGCATTGGCCGCCCAGCCCCTTTTTTTATGTCGGTGCTGGACTATTAATCAGACACCTGTTGACAAGGTGTGTAATAGTTGGTAACAAATAGGACACGAAAGGGACAATAAAATGATTCAGATAATTTTTACAGCACTCCAAGTCGGAGTAATCATATCCGCAGTCTATTTAATTCTAATGATTAGCTATGTAATAGGAGGATAAAATGAGAGTAGTATATGAAACCGAGACCTTCCATTTTGAAACCATTGAAACATTAACACATTTCCTCAAGGAAGAAATGTCATACGAAGACATGGACGTTGACCTGTTGCTCGAAGAAAAGTTCGAGGAAGATGAATACTGCGATGCTCACGAGAAAACAACGACAATCGTCAGGTTGATAGCTGCTGATGCTGGAGGCTTCACGCTAGCCTATGAGCGCACAGGCATTGAATATGACAACTATTTATAGGAGTATAAAATGAAATCAATACACGAAATCAAATTCCCAGCGCATGGCTCACCTGCTGATCGAGGCAGTGCCGACAAATACTATGGTCGGCCATGCAATCCACACTGGTGGCCCAATGGAACTTACATGGGGCATCGTGTGCCTGCTGAAGATATGACTGAGGATGAAATCAGTTTGTATAAAGAAGCATACAGAAATGAAAAAGATGTAAAGGATTGGGGCGATGAGTAAGTTTACTACAAAAGACTTTGTAAATAAGATTGCAAAGCAAATCGAACAGCTGATGGAAGAACATGGAACCAACTGGACAAAGCCCTGGATTGGGCAAGGCGGTGGCATCCCATACAATCCATCACGTCAACAACAATACACTGGAGCCAATGTGTTTGGCCTTTGGATTCAGGGTGCTAACGCTGGATACACATCAAATGAATGGGGAACATACAAACAATGGGAAGCCCTTGGCAAACAAGTAGACAAGGGACAGAAGTCAGAAGCCTTCTCAATATTCTACACTAAGATAGAACGAGAAGATGCTGATGACTACCACGTTATGCGATTGAGCCGAGTGTTCAATGCCGAACAACTTGCTGGCTATGAGCCAGACATTCTCAAAGAAAAAGTAAATGAGGTTCATCAACTAGATGCTGTCGATGCATTCATCGAAAGCATACCATCTGTTGTAAAGACTGGTGGTAGTCGAGCCTTCTATGATCCAGTAGAAGACTACATAATGATGCCACCAACAAAGGCATTCATTGACACAGAAGATGCGACTGCCACTCAAAGCTATTATGCAACGATGTTGCATGAACACGCACACTGGACGGGACACAAGTCCCGCCTGGACAGAATCCCAAACAACCAGGACAAGAAGTCATACGCATACGAAGAGCTTGTGGCAGAGCTAACTTCTGTGCTGATGTCTGCCCATTTGGGTATAGCCAAGACACCAACAGCAGACCACGCCAAGTATCTAAACTCTTGGCGCCAAGCAATCCACGATAACCCACGGGTTATTATGAAGGCTATGGCTGATGCGGAAAAAGCAATGAAGCACCTCAACAAATACAGCCAGATTGTGGCAGACAAAGCCGCTTAATCGGGCGTTGTCCACATCCCCGCCCCGCCCATGTGGGGGCGGCGGTTGTGGTCAATCGCCCTTCATGTAAAGGAGTAGAAACATGACACCATCACTATCAGACCTAGAAAATATGATGCTCGACCAGTTACGGCAAGGCAGATTAAAAAATGAATTGAGCCAGCTAAAAGTATTGGAAGCAGTTCAGAATGTTGCACCACAAAATGATCAGCTAAACTTCTTGGCTGTCTTGTATGCAACAGACCCGCACACTCTCAATCAATTTGATGAGGGAGGTATGGTATCGGAGTTGCTGTATCACAATGTTCGACGACACCTAATCGAGTTCGGTAAAAAGTATATCGAATCAAGTAACGCACACGAAGAAAAGTATGGGGTAGTTCACCCCAGGGAATGGAGATAAACATGACACAAAACACAATGTTCTTTCGTCGGCACTACGAGTTCTTAGCAGAACAAGTAGGCCCCCTACTATCAACACCAACAGACGCTGAGCGCCTGGCTGATATGCTGGAGCAAGACAACCCAGCGTTTAAGCGTGGAGTGTTTGTAAGTAAAGCAATCTCCTATTGGGAGAAACGAAACCTGGAGGTAGAGTAATGATTGTTTATACATTTAAGTTTGGTCAGTTAGATTCATTTGTTCGCCGCACTTTTTCTAGCAAGACAGTTGCAGAAAGAGAGCGTCGTAAATATGCAAGAGTTCTTAACCCATCATCAAGAGATGAAAGAACCTGGTGGCTTAATACGCACCCGCTAGAGACAGTGTCTCTTGATTACAAGCATGAGATTGTAGAGTTCATGGAAGACATTTCAAATGAGCATCGAAATGATCTGAACAAAAGAATAGGGGTGAATTACTGGAATGGCTAAGAGGAGCAAGAAGAACACGATCCAGCCACAACAATGTGGCAAGTGCGGGTTGGTGCATGACAACTGGGTCATGCAACTGACCCGCATTGAACCAGAGGAGCATCAGATATTGTGCGACCCTTGCTACCTCGCAGAGTTTGCGAAACCCATCAGAGAATACGGAGTAGAAACATGAACATGGATAAAGGTAGATACGACACAGCTATGCACATGCTGAATAGCTTATGCGACTTATTTGAAAGGGTCGCTGTAAAAGAATGGAACACTGAAGAATCTTTTGGTCTTAATACATTTACAGAATTAGAAGCCATCAGACATAAGGTCGATGAAAGAAACAAAGGTATAGACAATGACCAGTAAAAGTAAACAGAAGGGAACATATCACGAGAACTATTTTGTGAAGCTGTTCAAGGAATGGGGCATCAAGGTGCGTAAGCAACCGCTATCAGGTGCGCTTGGGGGTGAATACTCTGGCGACCTGGTCGTGACCATTGGAGGAGAGGACTACATCGCCGAGGTTAAATACCGCAAAGAGAAAGGCTTCCCCTCCCCCTTCACAGTCTTAAAGAATCGAGATGTTGCGCTGTTCAAGCTGGGAAAAACAGAGCCAGACTCACCCAAATGGGTGCTGATTATACCAGACTATATTGTAGAAAAAATACTAAACAAAGGACGCCATGATGATAGACCAAAAGGAAGTTAAAAACATTCGAATGCATGAATATGTCAGAGAGTTTTGCGATGAACATAATGTTGAGTTCACATCAATTACAGAACGCAGACGAAACAGAAACTGGGTAATACAGTTGCGCCAAAAATTGTTCTATGAACTACACATCAGAGGACACTCACTGCCAGAGATAGGAGCGTTCCTAAACAGAGACCACACTACAGTCCTATGGGGAAAGCGACAGCATTTGAAACGCATTACAAAAGAAAACAGACGAGAGAAAAGGAGAAAGAGAAATGAACTTCGATCAACGTGAGCATACAATTCATAACAATTTTGTGTCAAAGATGGGCAAGCTATACGGCCCACCAAACAACATCAAACATGACTCTGATGCACAACGTATTTACAGTCAGGAGTTGCGCCGAGCAATCAACAACAGACTGCCAACAGACGTAACAGATGACACATTCAAACTACTGCTAGACAAAGTGTGGGACAGGTGTGTTCAAGAAAACACTTACCGCGTTTGGTTCTTACCAGCGATGGTATCCAAACACGCATCTAAAGTTGCGTCAGAATTTATCTCTAAACAAAAATCTTTAGATGCAAAGTTCAATCTTACTTATGAGGGGCAGGAGAAAGAACGCCCCAGGGGTGACAAGTCCAGGCCAGAAACAATGGGGTGGACGATTGAGAAATGTGATGAGCATATCGCCATGACTAAACAACTGATGCAAGATGGAAAGCTCAACATTCATATGGGCAACACCCTGATTCGCATCCCAATGAAAGCAAAAGAAAGGTTACTTGGAAATGTTTAATGCAGTTATTTTAATGTGTGCAATCGTAGAATTTAATGTTCCATCTACTAAATGCACCAACGTAGATTTGGGTCTTCATCGGACAAAGAGTCAGTGCGAAACAGTTCTAGATCTTGGGAAAGATAGGATGATGAGAATTTATATTGAAGAGGACAAAGACAATTTTGTGCTTATGAAAGAAGGTTTTTGCTGGAAAGAAGACACGCCAAGCTAGTAAATATAGCTGGACAAACGCAGTAGAAATGACTAGATTTGATAGTGAAAGGGATCAAACATGACAGATATGAACGAAAAAGCAGAGGACGAATTGCGCCGACAAACCATTGGAGGTAGCTGTGCATTACGAATAATGGATGGTGACTGGCACAAACTTTGGCTAGACAAGATGGGGTATCGCGGACGCGATGACCTGTCCGATGTCTTGCCCGTGCAGTTAGGCATCTGGACAGAGCCATTTAACATTAGCCTGTTCAAGAAACACATGGGTGTGCAGGTTCAAGAGCAAGTGAGATACCATTACAAATGGGGATCAGTGCCTTGCCGTGGCACACTGGACGGTGAGTTTATGTATAACGGAGAGCGCATGGGGCTGGAGGTAAAGCATACCTTTGAGATGAACACTATGCGCAAACAGCTAGAGCGTTACATGCCACAGCTACAGCTATACATGGAAGTTGCCAAGCTAAATTATATGTATTTCGCAAACCTGTTTGGCAACAGGCGCTATGAATATGTAAAGGTAGCAAGAGACCAGGGATACATAGACACAATGTATGTCCACCTCAAAGAGTTCTGGTCATATGTAGAACAAGAAAAAGAACCGCCACAATCAATGCCACACATCACAACAGGCATAGATCAGATTGCTATCGACGATATGGTGGCGCGGGACGCACGACAAGACAACGAGTTTATTTATCAGGCGCATGAGTATGTCTCGACAATGCAAGCCGCAAAGGAGCATGAGTCTGCTAAGAAGCAACTCAAAGCAATGGTAGCAACAAACGAAAGAGAAGTTTATTCGGACATTGTTACCCTCAAACGAGCCAAGAACGGCTCACTACGCATCAACGTAAACAAGGAGTATACAGATGAGTAAGGACAACGAAACACAGAATGAAAAAATTCTTTCCTACTTGGAAGAAGGCAACAGCATCTCGCCAATGGATGCACTCAACCACTTTGGTTGCTTTCGATTGGCTAGCCGCATACACGACCTGCGATCAGATGGGAAACTAATCGAGACTGTCCGCAAGGCAGGTAAAAAATATGCTGAATACAAACTGGCCGATGCGGGAGTAGACGCATCGACCAGCACCGTGTGAAAGGAGAAACCACAGTGACTAATGATAACATGAAAGTATGGGATAGTGTTGCACAATCTGACGGGCAGTATCTCAAAAAGGTGAGCTTTGGTTCACGTTCATTTACCAGCATCGACCCGATGTATCAGGTGCGGGAGGCAACACGCGCCTTCGGCCCAGTAGGACAGGGCTGGGGATGGACTTCAGAAACAGAAACAATCACCATGTCGAATGGTGATGTCGCATTCCTGGCACACGTTACAGTGTGGCACGGATGCAATGACAACAGCTTCGGGCCGTTTACTGGATGCCGCACCTTCTTCAAGAAGGAACGGATTGCAGAAGACGCACCCAAGATGGCTGTCACAGATGGGCTGACCAAGGCATTGTCGCACCTTGGTTTCAATGCTGATGTGTTCCTTGGAGAACACGACAACAAATATGCGGCAGATAGCAAACCTACGAATGGAGAATGGTAATGAGCCAATACGATAACACAGATAGCGGAGCGGTATTCCCACCCCGTGACAACCACCAGATGATCTTGTCTGGCAAGGCAAACAACAACGGCAAGGACTCGCAAGTCATTGTCACAAAGTCCACACTTCCTGATGGGCGTGTAATTATGGACATCTACGAGAAGACAGGGACACTCTTCCCCAATGAAAAGAAGACAAGTGACAAAGCCCCTGACTATACAGGGCCAATCGGAACACGCCGAGTGGCCGCATGGCGCAAGTCAAAAGACAATTTGAGCTACATGTCACTGAGCTTTAGCGACAAGATGGAGGGCGGAGCATCCAATGGACAACAACAGCAACCAATCGACGACTCAATCCCGTTCTAAGTTGCTAACGATCGAAGAGGTGGGGGCGATATTAGCCGCTCCCCCTCAAGACGTTAAGAAACTGTGTCGGAAATATGGCGTGCCTGTGGTAAAAATAGGGCATAAGATACGAATGACAAACGAGAGCCTTGAAGACCTGATCAGAAAGATGACGGTGCAATATGTCAGATGATGAAAAGTTTGAGATGGAAAAGCCTTCTGAAACACCAGACCTGTGTTACATACGACCATCGCCAATGCGTCGCTTTCCCGCAGAAATGTGCGTAAAGTATGGGAATGAATTTTTTGTGGTGGTAGTCACACAGAGTCAGCTGGAAAACATTGTCCAGTTAGGCTTAAAGTATATGAAAGAGTTTGATAAGCGTCCCGTCGAAGACGTAGACGTAGAGTAATGAAAGGGGCGGCACTCAAGCCGCCCCTTTTTTATTTTGATCGCAAGTAATTAAGAAACTCAACACCAGTTTCGACATCAACAAAACAATGACTAAAGCCTTCTGGAGTATTTGTCTTCGGATTGATCACCTGCAAAATAGCCTGACCAAAGTTCTGTTCTTCATACCCACGCACCATTGCATAGGTGTCATGCGCTTTGTAGCCACGCGCCCTGGCAAGCCAAGACACATGCCCCTCTTCCACCTGTTCCATCTGGGCTAGTTCCCAGTTGTGCTTATGTCCAGCAATGTATAGGTGTGCGTTGCTTCGGAACATTGCCATCTTCTTCTGACCATGCAATGGGTTCCATTGACTGTGACCAGGCATGTCATGTGCCGCATGAATCTTACACTCTTGCCCGTTAGGGAAATCAATAGCTATCTGTGCAGACCAATCCTCGCTGATAGTATGAGGCTCTGTCATCCACTGTAGCGGATCACCTGGGCCAGACCACATGTCGTGGTTGCCACCAATAAGAATAAGGGGATTAATCTCACGAACAAACCATTCAACCAACCGCCATGCAGTATGATGAGATGTGTCCTGCTCGGCATACAACCGAGACAAGCGACCAATCCAGTTGTTCTGATAGTCACCAAGTCCACAACCGTAAACGCCCTCGTTGTTCTTTACCAGGTCAACGTGCCTACGCAATGCAGTCCAGTCGCAGTAGTTGTCATCAAGGTGTGGATCACCAAACCAAAGCAAGCCGATTGGCTCGTCCGATTTCATTGATACTCGTTGCCATTCTTTCGCATCGACGTGTTCCATGCGGGTCACATACCTGTCTGTCAGGTGTTCGATGATGTCTTCGATTGGCTCGTCGCTGGGTGGGAGGATGTTCCTTTTGTATGTGTCTGTCTCAACGACAGCTTCGTCCATAAGGCCTCTCTTGCGGGCGCTCATCAGTCGGTGGCGGAATGTAGAGCGTGATAAATTCAATGCCTTTGCCGCACCTTGCTCACTGCCAATCTGATAATACATTTCAACACATGAAAGAAGAATATCTTCTGGGATTTCTTTACCTGCCATAGTCTTTACTCCTAGTTAATTACCTTGTCTTCTTCAGGAATGAGAGTTTTATAAATCTCTTCCGCTAAAATTTCTGCTCGTTCCATTGTTTCAATGCCATGAAACTCTAGCACAATTAAAGGCTGACCCTTTTCGCCTTTAACAATATACATCTTAAAGTCTAATTCTTCTTCATCGTCCATAACTTGAAAGTCCATGATCCACTCCTAAGTTGTTCATAGTTTCAAACTAGACAGTGTTTCTATAATTGTCTATAAAAAGAAATGCCAGGTCGATTCCCTTTCTCCCTGGCAAGGGGGCCAGCTACTCTCCTTAAGCTGGCCCCTATTTTATTTTGGTGTAGCGCTTGCCATTGTAAGAAAGAAACTGTTTTCTATTTTTTCCATCTGCCCTGTAACTACAATGCACCCAACCACTGTTAGGTTCATTAGGATTGTAGAACTCTAAGATAAGCTGATCGAACTCAAGATTGTCTTGTATCCATTCAGCAAGCACAAGGTTAGAAACGCCAGGCACTTCAAAGTCTACAGCCTGGCCCTTGGCATGTTGGCTAGTTGCCTTACTGCCGATTGCTTTACACAATTCCTTGCTTCTGTAGCCCGATGAAGGGGTGATACTACGGGCAAATTGTTTTCTACACGGCTCTAGGATGTGTATACACAAGACTTTTAGAGCTTTTTCATGCGCTGGAGAGGGTGTGTTATCAATGCCAAGGCGAGACGCTGTTTGGCTTTTTACCATTTCTGCCAGGCTAAAGTTTTTGGTTAGCATTTGAGAGTGAGAAGCAAGGCTAGTAACCTCACTAGAATCTGTAAAAAGGTTTAGAATCTGTTTAATAAACATTGCGGTTTACTAATTAACCTTAAGTAAAATCGCCACGCAAACGCTAAACAAAGCGGAGATCAAAGCACCACCGCCAATACATGCCCAACTAATACGCCAATGCAAGTTAGTTAAACGCTCGTCCATCAATTGGCGGAACATCGCACATTCTTTTTCGTGTGCTTCTAACTGGGCCTGTGTGCTGTTCATTTTATTTATCCTTGGCTTTCAGAATGTTTAGGGCCAAGAAGTCAATTAACTTGTAGGCTTTGGCGACATACGTTTTGGCCTTTGATACAGCCTCATCATCTTTGGGTGTAGGTGTAACAGCCGCAATGATTGAAGCGGCAGAAATAATTGCCGTTACATAGCTACCATAAGATGTAAAGTTTGAGATAATAAATTCCATAATACAGTCCTTAATTAAGATTAAAACATTCTACCACAAGTTGAAAAGATGAACAATTAAGATACAGATATGTGGTTGGAAGCTAATATCTGTGCCGCGCCTTCGTCGTTAGCATCTACGTTTACGTCTGCAAGTGTAGTGTTTTGAATTATATATCCAAGCCTATGGTTTAGCTCTAAGTGGTTTACTTCAGAGCCAAGGATTTGTTCCGCAAAATCTGCATCCCAAGTTGGCGTGGTAAATGTAGCTGATTTATCAGTGCCGAATGTAGCCTTGAAACCCAACACGATTACAGGTGCAACGGAAGCAACAGTCGTTACATTTTGAACCTGTAGGGTTTGGTCGCCATTTGTTCCCTGAAACTCAGTATCATACCCCTGCACATTTGTAATAGGCAGAGTAGGAGTAAAGAACAAAATGGTGGAGTAATGATTTTCAGCTTGGCCAGTTGTAACAGTTCCAGAGGCAGCGTCAGAAGCAGTCAGCACCTTTGTAGTAACCATATAACGATGCTCTGCATCTGTATTATAAGTTCCTCCTGACGCAAAAGACCAGCCACTTGGATTGAAAAACGGTGGCATCGTAGTCGAGGCGCTGTTAATTCTGTAATCAATAAGCACGGCCAAGTCACCTTCAGAACCAGCAGTTAAACTGATGCTATTGGTAGAGGTAGAAGATGTAGTAAGCCGCTCGTCATAGGTGCGAGTATTAAACGCAAGCGTCATAGCTGAATCAGCTACATGCGAAGACGCAACAATGCCCAGGTTCAACATACCGCTACGACTCCAAGTCACCAACCAGCAACCAGGTGTCTGTTGCGGTTTTAATGCAAGAGGCGGCAGAGTATTGGTCGCGCAGATTCAGGGTCGGCGTCGCATTAACAGTTACACCACCTGCTCCAGCAACTGTTACCTGACCCGCACCCAACTGAGCAAAGTCAATCTTCGTGCCAACAGGGTAAGCAACGGAAGAGTTAGCAGGAATGGTAAGGGTAATAGCAGAGCCGTTGTTAAGCGTTACCAGCTTGGACTGGTCAGCAAGAACCGTTGTGTAGGTAGTACCAGTCTGTGTATTGATTGCGACTTCAGATACTACATTACCTGTTACCTCAATGCCTGTGGTGGTGGTGTTAAACTTTTGATTCCCATTGTGACTAAGTTGAACTGCGCCTCCATCAATAAAAGCTGCCATAGTTTGTGTGCTACCACTGCCAGTTCCTTGAATGTTTAACCTAGCACCGTTGGTCTGAAGGTTTAAGTTTCCAGTGCCAGCGTCCTGCACATAGCTATTAGACCCATCGTGATAAATCTGCAAGTCAGAGCCAGCACCGAAGATGGCTTTGTTACCATCGCCGAAGGACAGGTCGCCAGTCATTGTGTCGCCAGCCTTGGCAACAAATGATGTGCCGTCAACATAAGACTCAACCCAAGATGTTCCGTTGTAAACCTTCATCGCGTCGTCGGTTGTGTTGAAGTAAAGCGCACCAGCTACCAGGGCGTCCCCATCGTTATCAACTGTAGGATCAGAAGCTTTTTCTCCAAGATACTTATCGTCGAAGTTATCGAAGGCGGCAAGCGCACTATCACGGGCCGCTTCAGCCGCAGTCTGAGCAGAAGACGCGCTAGAGGCAGAGGAGGACGCGCTAGATGCAGACGAAAACGCGCTACCTGCAGACGAGTTCGCATCGGCGGAATATAATCCCGCATTGGTAGCACTAGTCGCCGCATTGGTTTCACTAGTCGCCGCGTTGGTAGCACTAGTAGATGCTTCAGACGCCTTTGTTGTGGCAGTAGAAGCAGAAGAAGAGGCAGAAGAAGCTGAGTTAGATGCGTTTGTAGCTGATGTAGCCGCGTTAGCCTCTGAGGTAGCCGCAGAGGAGGCCGAGGACGCGGCGGCAGTAGCACTACTGGACGCGCTAGATGCGCTTGTAGCGGCATTTGTAGCGTTTGTAGAGGCATTCTGAATATCAGTGAGGTTATCCGTAATGTTTTGCATGTTGGTGGTCTGGCCAGCAACAGTAGTTACATCAGAAGAAACACCCGCAACAGTAGTTACATTAGCGGAGATGCCAGCAACAGTAGTTACATTGGCCGAGATACCAGCAACCGTGGCAATATCAGCTTTGATCTGTGCCACAGTGTTTGTATCAGCAATAGTTGGGCCAACCTCAACAGCACCAGTTGTTGCATTAAACGCAAGAACCGTTCCTTTGCGTTCATTAGTGGCCGCAAGTGTAAGTCGCTCTGTGACATCTGAGTCAGAAAGACGAAGGCCACGATTTGCCAAGTCTTGCAAGTCAGCAATCATAGCAACCAACTTATCTAACTCTACGTTTAAGGATGCAACCTGGAACGGGCCAGAGGTAGGAAAGTCAGTGACGCGCTCTAGTGTAACGTCACGGGTAATAACAATAACGTCACCAACAGTAGCACCAGTAACCAATGTCACCGTTCCTGTTGATCCACTTCCACCAGCTACAGTGTAATTAGTAGTAATGGTTTTTAACACATCATTAATAAACACATTCAGGTCTGAGTTATCAAAAAACTCAAACGGAACTGTAAATACAGTCTGTCCTGCTGTAGCCGTATATGAAATACGAGGGCTGTTATCGCTAATTAAAATCGTCATGTCTGCATCCTAACACTATTTAAGTTTATTTTCCACTAATTGCATCACCAATAAGGTCTTGAACATCGTCTTTCATTCCAAATAAAGGCAGGATAGGAAGAGAGTATTTAAGTCTTTCTGCTTGCTCTGTGCTTCCACCATCAAACAAATCTTTTAGCCCCCTAGCATAGTCATACATAAGACCAGGGCCAGCACCTGCCAAGCCACCAAATACTTCACCGACTCCAGTAGGTTTATACTTACCGCCAGTATCTACGATACCGCCACCAATCAATGCGTGTATGCCTGTATACGCTAACTCACCATAAATGCCAGGAACACCAGAGGCATCAATAGACCGCAACAGCAAGTCGCCCTTGCTTCTGTTTTCAAACCACCAGTCTTCGTGCTTGAACTGCAAGCCAACATAACCGAGTCCGATTAGTGATGCCATACCAATTAGGCGATGCTTTTTGTAGGGATCAAACATTGCACCTGTAATACCTGCGGTTGCGGCAAGTGAGTAACTCATAAACTGGAATGGCATACCCATCGCCTTGGACTCAAGGCGTGTGTATTTAATGTTCTTGGTAGAAACTCGCTCATCAATAACAAAACCGCCAGCCTCCATCCACGGATGCCACTCAACATACAAAACACCATCCATAAGGATTGGGCGCTCAGATATGTTTGCCATTAGAATAGAGTTACCAACCCCAATGTTTAGGGCGGTTTCTACCTGTGCCTTGAGTTCTCTGTCTAGCTTTGTGGCAGAGGGCCAAGCGTCCATATTGCCAATAAAAAAACCATCTACTTCTTCAAAGGGCATCTGCGCAATCTTACGAGCAGTCATTTCATCAATGCCAAGTTTTGCAAGGTCGCGCCGAGTTGCATCATCTAACCTTGTATAATTGATTGAACCCTCAATAATTTGGTTCATTCGCATGGGCGCATCCACACGCTTGCCAAGCCTAGTCACAAAGCCAAGGTTGTTACCAAGAAGTGGTATGTTGTAAAACGCGCCAGTAAATGAATTAAAAACACGCTCAACAGAGTTAGGATTAATTTGTGTTGTTGTATCGGAAAGCACACGTTGTTGCGCGCCATTCACCGCAAGGTCTAAGCCAACTACATACTTTTCTAGCTCTGCCAAAGATGCAAGCCGCCCTTGTGATTGATGCTTTGCAACACCCATATCAAAAGACTTTTGAAAGCCGTGCTGTAAGATAATGTTACCAGCGTCAGTAACAGATGCTATACCAGCCTTACCAAGAAATGCCACCGATGCAATGTCCTGAATAATTCTAACCATTCGGGCATCAAGACGCTCCGGATTTCTTAAGTGAATACCCAGCACGCGCTCGTAATCAAACGTAATATCGCGGCGCATTTGAGCAATCTCTGACTCGGTCATTTTTCCCTCTTCGATTGCCGCGTATTCTGCGTCATCAAGAAGGTCATCAATAGTTGCCCTGCCAAACCTATTGCGATACTCGAGTCGATTACCCATTTGACGAGCGTAATGTAGAATTACTTCTGGGGTTTTAATTGTAAACTCAGCGACCTTCCACTCGGGAATGTTTAACTGACGCGAACGAAGACTTTTAGAAGATGGTGGGCCATTGTAATCCAAGTCTGCCACATTATCATCAATCATGTTGTCTACAATCTCATCGGCAATAACAGCTGGATCACGAACAGTCTCACGATCTACATACCTGCCTAACTCCTCGTCGTAAAACTTAGTAAACAGTTCTGGATTTTCTTCGATATGTTGAGAAATAGTCTGCTTGAAGCGCTCACGAAACTCTGGCTCTGCCTTTAAGCGTTGCTTGTCATAGTAAATGGGGAAGTAGAAACGGTCAGAAACCATTCCATTTTGTTGCATAACAGATAGTGTTTCAAATTCTTCCCGCAGTCTAGCAAGGCGCTTCTCGTTAAGGTCAAGAAGCTGTTGCTGCTTTGGTGTAACAGTTCCCTCTTCCAGAGCTTTGATGCGCTCTTCATTGCGCTTGAGAAGAGCTAATTGTTTCTTACTGTAGGCATTATTGTTTGCACGGGCTTGAGCTTCAATAGATTCATTTTGTTTTCGCATACGCTCCAGGTCGGCTTGCTTCTGTGCAGACTGGCCATTAATAGAATCTGTTTGGGCTTGTATTCTATTTATCTCACGCTGTGCGGCCTTAAGAGACTCTACCAAATCCCCCGAAGACTTGAATGCACCAGTGTCTTCTGCAAACTCTCTGTAAAACTTAAAGAACTCGTTAAAGTATCCGTCAACCTCTAGCTCAAAATCTTGCTTTGGCCCCATAAAAGAACCTTCACTATTACGAATATAGCGATCAGAGTGAAACGCAAAGAACTCATCAAACGTCATGCCAGCACGCATACGCTCAATAAGAGGGCTTGTTGCGCCTACAAACTTTGACACCTGACTTGTTTGCTTATCGTAGATCTGTCTAATAGCAGATAGCAAAGCAAGGCCCTTTGCTTCATGGCGCTTTGATCGAGCTTCTACTGATTGCGTTCCATCCCCAAACATATTTCTTTCGGTAGCCATTCGACCACCACCAGCAAGCATGTTGTATGTTCTTTTTGCAATGTCTGGAATCTTATCATCAAGAAGTATGCGCTTGCCTGGGGAGGTTATCATTTTGTAAAAGAAGCTATTGGTAAACACGTTCTTGTCTTGACCATGCCCTTTATAGGTTCTATCAAGTGCTTCTTTATTAATTCTATCGTTATACCGTGCGCTAGTTTCACCAGGCTCACGGCTTCTTTCAGAACGCAACTTTGCCTGATGGATTAGGAAGTTTTTATATTCGTTGGGGCTATTGATGTCCCTGTCTCGCAGAGGTGTTGCGCCCTCAACATCTGGCACAACCCATGCACCTTCATCAAACATGTCATCAATACGTTCGTCATTCACATGAATAGTGTTTGTTTCTGCATCAAACTTAACTGGGAATGGGGTAGTAAGTTTATCTCGACGCGTTCTTATCTCAGCCAAAGCATAAGAGTTCATTAAGTTTTCTACAAACGCATCAAAGTCAGCATCAGGAACATCTGGATTTTGTTTTCTTATATCTGTTTTTTTGTTAATTGTGTGAAAGATTTCATGGAGCCTAACAAACTCAACCCACTCGTCTGCGTCAAGAAACTCATCAGCGTCCAGGGCTTTTACGCCCTTTACCTTTGGTTTTGTCCAGGGCTTGTCTGCAAATGTTCCAGCAATATATTCTACGTCAATGTAAATAGTATTGTTTTCGCCTACATAAGTAGCAGGAACATACCGAGTTCCAATATATTTACCAGTAGGGCCTTCTACAATCGTTGCATCTGTGGCTGGCTCATCGTAGTTGGCGCTGTATGTATCATCACGAGTGCTGTTAATCGTAGTGCCTTCATACATATTGTCTTTGAAAGAACCAGTGTCAGTATGAATGTTTTTAATGCTATGCACGCTCTTGCGCAGTGCTGGCCCAAAGTTTCTATACGCAGAAGGAACTGAGCCAATAATTGTGCCGAAGGCTGTGGTGGTAATTAAGTTGGTAAGAACCTCTTGTTTGGTTGCAAGCGGATCAAAAGGAGCGCGATAGGTTTCAGCAATCACACCCGCCGCTAGACCACCCTTGGCCGATGCCTTGGCCGCTTGAGCCATAGTCATAGTGCTTTTAGCTACCAACCCCATCTGCCCAACAACAGGAAGGTAAAAGGGAAGGTTAGCCAAGTCTAGTGTGCCAGCAATTAATTGCGACGGGTAATACCAAGAGGTATCTTCTAAAACTTGTCGGCGTTCAAGGTTGTTATTAATACTACTCTTAATAAACTTAGCGTGGTCTTCGCTGGTTGCGCGAGAAAGTTCGGAGTAAAAGTTTTCATAGCCTTCAAGGTCTGACTTAAAGTCATAGTTTTCATCAGCATTACTTCCATCAAAGAGAAAAGTTTCCTGCGCCCTGGATGCCATTGGCCCGAACTGATAGCCCATTGCCGCCCCAAGGTTTTCTGAAAAACCACGCTCACGCAAGGTTTCATCTATCTCGACAGATGAGCCTCTTTCAAAAAGATCGTAAATTTTATCTGACATAGGTTTCTTTCTATTACGGAGCAACGGTAAACTGAGGAAGACTGCGTCGTAGTTTTTCACGCTCTACCTCGGCTTCTTGCAGTTTTCCTTCAAACGCTAGGTTCTCAGCAATCAAGGCTTGGTTTGCTTTCATCTTAAGCATTTTTTCAGCGCCTTTTGTTGTAATCTCTATTACGTTACCACTTACATCTAGGACTGGGCTACCCTCATGATTCACAACCATAAAACTTCCGCTTTGAGCATCATTTTTTGGGTTTGGCTTAACAAAGAAATCCGTTCCATATGTAGGAAAATTAGGCATTGTCCCAAATCTACCGCCTGGCAACTCTTTAATCTTTGCCTGAACCGTGTTCTGAACATGCGCATTAAACTTAGAATGTCTGCTTGAACGACTTTTGTCTGGATAGACTAAAGACGTAAAAATACTTCTATCTGTTCCCGAGCCATCCTGAAAATAGTAAGCAGGGGAATAGGCCACAGTTTCTCGCCCAGGAACTAAATATGCACCTGCGTCCTCAACGTGTCTTTCTTCGTAAATTTGTGAAACGGTTTCAACGGCACTATCCACATCCATTCCTGGTATAGCAAGTTGCTTTGCGTAAGGATAAACAAACTCCTCAAGATCAGCTATATTAATTCCTGGGTTGTTTTTTATTAAAGATTGCTTTGCCATTTCGTAAACACTTGAACCTTCGGACTCTGTCTGAGCGCGAATAACAGAAACAAATTCAGAATCATTATTTAGTATTTTCCTAGCATCTTGATGTAACTCTGCGGCTCTTGCGATACCATACTTATCAACAAGGTTGGTAAAGCCGTCCAAGAAAAATGCCTCGTCAGCGCTTAAACCTTTATACCGCCTCGTTCCGTCGGCGTTAATGGTAAAGTTTTTGGCAACATTAACCATAGTCAAGGCTCCGTTTACTCCGCCTGGAAAATCTTGAATCGTGCCTGTTGTTAATTGAGAAATAGACTTTTTAATAAATGTCGGCATACTACTTGTTTGCCTCATAAATGCTTGAGCCTTAGGATCGCTTAATTTTGCAGGATCAAATGTCGATAAAAACAAAGCGATACTGTCTGTGTTTGAACCAGTAAATTGACCGAACGCCTTTGCAGACTGATTTCCCGTCCCAACAAATCCATTAAGAATATAAGTTTGAAAATCTGTTTCTTCTTTGTCTACCTTGTTTTCATTGAACACCATCTGACGAACAGAGTTCATTTCAGATTCGGCACCGTCTCTTGATTGCTCTGGTATCTGCTGGAAGGCCGCAAATAAATCTGGCTCTTCCTTCGCAATCTTGCTGTCTGTTTTATTGGTGCGTAGATCAAGAATGGCAGTGTTAATTTCTGCCTCAGACTTCCCTCTAAAAGATATTTCCATTTTTCTTTCAAAGGCAGAACGCTTGATTGTGTTTTGAAGATCTTGCGCATATCTAGGCGATGCACCAAAAATACCTTCTGCATTTTTTGATATATCACTTGCGAAAGAATTAACTTCCTCAATAGACATTTCGCCATTGGCAAACCTCTGAGCTATGTCGCCAGCAATCATACCGTAATGATCTTTAGCGGTAGCAAGAGCTTCTGCGTTTTCCAACGCAACAAGATTGTTTTCCATTCTAAGGGTGTATTCAGAAGCAAGGCCATAGCCTTGCGCTCCAACTATATCAGCAAGAGCCTCGTCACCCTGTTCTTTTAAGACCGCTTGCGTTTGAGACAGTAGATCTCCAGAAAATATCTTAAACGCATTTGGATCGTTAGGTTTTACTTTTGCAAAATCATTAAATGCTTTTGAAGTATCAACTTTCCATTTTGCTAAATAACGCTCATCTAAAATTTTCTTTGCATCTTCACGGCCAGCCCTACCAAAGAACGTGTTTTCTGGAAGTGATGCTGGTAGTAATACTCCATTCTCGTCGCGAGCCTCAAGAGGCGCGCCCATTGCATACTCTTTAGCTTCAGACCTACCTAGCTGTGCGGCAAGGCGCAGACCGCTTTGACTAATTTGGAAGAAAGCATTGGCCTGGGCCTGATACGCAGACACTTTGTCTTCGCGCGTATTTACAACACCAATCCTTTTGTTGGTGAAGGATTGACCTGCACTAGTTCTTTTAATTTCTACCATAATTCACCTGTATTACTATCAGCTTATAGCCGCAACAGTTATTGCTGTATTAAGAAGACTTCCGTAAGTTTGAGCTTTGATTGCTTTTGATTGCGCCATACCAGCCGCGCGAGTTGCAGTAGCTTGGCTGTAAAGATTTGCAACTTCCCGCTCTTCCTGCGAGCGAATGCGCTCTACATCACGGCCATATAGTGTGGCCTCGCGTCTACGAAGTGCCTCGATGCTTCGATCACTACGCCCCATGTAGGCGGCGGCGGCTCTGTTCTGAGCTACAGTTTGAGAGTATTGGTCTGTTCTACTAAGATGCTGTTGTGTTGCAATTTCTCTTACCTGAAAACGCTGAAGCTCAATTTCAGCGGCCTGACGCTGGGCCTCACGCCTCGCGGCATTAGCCGCCTTCTTACCAGCGCTAAATCCTGCTATTCCCGATACTGCCGATAGTGCGTATAATGCTGTTGCTGGCATTAGAATGTTACCTCAATTATCATACCGTTAATCTGCAAGTCGAATGGAACAGACTGCGTTACAACCACAGTAGGGTCTCGCCCAATTCCAATCAACCTAAACTCTTTTCTACCTGTAAACTTATTCCTATTAAGAGAAAAGTCATCGGTAGTATTTCTAATAATCATGTCTTTGCCGTTGACTGAGGCAGACAGTGTGTCTTCAAGATCGAGAGTAACCATATCAATCTTGCGAGGGCCAGCAGTAATCGGCCCACCAGATGTCATTGTATCAATAGGCATTGTCTCCAGGATAGGATTAAACTGATACCCAATGTAGGCGGTGGTAACTTCTTTAACAGAAGATACATCCACCTGACCGCCAGACACAGTAAACTCGCCCAGATAATCCGTGCCGCTAACTACCTTTACGACAGCACCATTGCTAAACTGAGAGCTAACAGTAAACACACCAGCAGTCCCAGTAAACTCGCCACAGAAGTCCATTGGCATTTCAGTGTTAAACTTCTCAAGGAAGTAAGCATCCGTGCCGTTACCATCATCCCGAATTGTAATAGCGTATACATTGCGATCTACGGAACACATACTATGAAACTTGCCAGGCGTGTTCCATAACATCCACCCCGCCCTTTGATCACCGCGAGAGGAGTAGAAAATAGAAACTGTATTGTCATCATTGACCATAAAGCAGTAAGACTCTGCTCGACCAAAGCCGCCCTTGATACTTGCAGACTGAATGGGATTACGCATCAGATGTTGTGCAGTCACAGAAACATTCTCAGTGTTATAAGCGCGCTCCACCTCACTATACACATAAGAACCTAGCATTTTGCCAGAGGCTTGCGTGTAGAGCGTTGCGCCATCAAATGGCTGGGGTCGCATAGCAGAACACCCAAACGGCGTCTGACGCTTTACTATGGCGTTTGCAGGGGTAACTGGGCGGTCATTAAAGGCAGGAATAAAAGACTCGGAACTTGCAGAAAAGATTTGAAGGTCACGATTAACCACCAAGTGCAAGATCTGGGAGTATTCGCCAAAGTTTGAGTTAAGGTCAATGGCATCGTCATCGTTACCAATTCCAACGTCAAAGTTAAAGAAGCTAGCAGACTTGGAGGCCCAAACATGACCAGGCTGTGACGTTGATCCAGCAAACCACAACCTTCCCTCGTGAAATGCAACAGCGCCAGGATAGCCGCGCACGATAGAATAAGACTGCTCATACCATTCAAGAGTTGGGGCCGTAGAAGAAATCTCTACTGAGCCACCGCCAATGGCAGAGGAAGATGCGTTAGAACCAGCAGCGTATTCAAATGTATTTAGATCAATAACACGAGCTACTGTTTTGGTTCCTTCGATGTGACTTGCGTTAAGACCACCCAAAGAACCCACACGATCAATGTCAAAAGAGTCACCAACAGCCAAACCATGGAGAGCCATAGTAACTTGAACAACACTAGTGCCATCAAACACTTCAATAGAATCTGGAAACAATCTGCGAAGAATTGTTCCAGTAACATCCACAGTAACTTCAGTTGCACTGACATAAGTTTTGATTTCGCACGGCGTGTTCCCAATTAAAAGATATGACCCAACATGATCTGTTACAAAATAATCGGCACTAGATGTAACAGTAATTCCTGTTCCTGTAACCGCAGAAGGAGTAAGGGTTACACCAGGAGCTTGAAACTTAAAGTATGGATGTGTTGGGCTACTATCATTGCCATTATCGTCAAACGCAAATAATTCAGAATCAAAAGCCTTGAGAGCAGTTCTGCGTAATACGCGCGTTGGAATGGTTGGGTGACAGATAATAGTTACATCCCCAGATGAAGCAAGGGTAAGGCTAGGAATTATAGCGGCAGTCCAGGGGCAGTCAGTTGCGCCAGTAAGGGTGATTGGGGTTGTATCAACCTCTCCAGTAGAGGGGTTAATAAAGAATATATCTAGCGCATTGTGCTTGAAGCACAGGATGTATTCCTCATCGTCAGAAAAAGTAAATGGCTCTGCCCGAACCTCAAGGCGATTGGCGGTATCTACGCTATCAGGAAACTTGTAGATAAACTCTCCGCCAGGACGCTTCTTTACACCACCCTCGTTAAGAATAATAAAGTTACGCACCTTTTGACCACCAGCCTGATAGACTGCGGCATCGACGCGAGATGTAAAGGATGGGCTTAGTTCACCGTATTGAAAGCTGTGAAGCGGTATCTTTAGCTTCGCCATTATGACCGCCTTTCGGTGATGAACCTCGATGTCGTTAGTTTGCGTGTAGTGTTTTGCTGGCTGTCCAGGTTACGCGCCTTTGACATCAGGATAGATTTCTTCTGCTCCATGATGGAGGTCAGAGATTCATTTCGAGCAATAGAACTAGCAAAGATAGCCGCTAGGCTATACTCAACAGCAAGCGTAAAGTAAGAGGGCCAGTTGATTTCCTCGGCGCGGAATATAAAGTCTGCAACGACTTCCTCATTCTCGCTAGCATCACAAAAGACTTTGTCGCCGTATACTGTGTAATTGATTGGCTGGTCTGCGATAGTGACTGCGTTCAGCATAAGCGTCCCTGCTGGCAGTTGATATGCGGCGTCAAAACGGCCAGTAGGTTTTTCAGATAGTCGGGCAAGCTGAGCTTGCTCAGTAGCAAAACGCCAGCGTGTGTCGCACAGACTTGCTTGCGCCACATCTTCATACATATTTACAGCAACCAGAGCCTCGGTTGTATTATCTTCAAACGAAGTAATAGGCTCTGCCCCAATAAGGATCAAAGCCCGTGAACAAATGTCGATTGCACTATTAGCTACTGTGGATGCCATACTATTTTCCTACTAGCGTTTGAAATAAGATCGACTAAGTTCACTGTTTGATTTTGCCATATTTTTTTCATAAATCCTAAAGATACCTTTTTCAATATCTTCTTGACTCTTGACGCCTTCAATTTTTCCAGCCTGTGCTTTATTGATAAATGAATTGACTTCATAGCCAATTTTTTCAAATGTTCTCTTTTGTGAAACTGGAGAGCGCGAGGCTTTTCTTTGTTGAAACAAACTTCTTTTCATCTTTTTTGCCATTTTATCACCTTAAGATAATAGGTAAAAGGGGCAGGACGAACCTGCCCCTCCAAACACTAGACTTAGTTGTTGTCCAGAATTTCGTAGATACCATTGCTGTCGATAGCAATAGAACCCATGCTCATGTGAGCAGTTACCAAGTGAGCCACTTTCTGTGGAACGTAGTTCACTTCGGTAGCGACATCTGAACCAACAGCCAGACCAACAGCAGAACTGTGATAGGCAAAGTTTTTGCCACCAGCAACAGAAGACGTTGAGAAGATCTTGAAGCCCAAGAACTCTTTCATTGTCATGCCGCCAGCAAATGGCAGGTTCTGATCACCAACGTAATCGCTTGATGCAAACTCTTCGATGCTGAAGAGATCAGCATAACCAGCAGGTGACATAGCGATGTAACGCTGTCCGTCTTCTGGAATATCGGCTGAACCAAACAACTCGAAAGTTGTCAGCAGGTCGCCTTTAACCAAAGCACCACCAGTGTCAGCAACTTGCGTTGCGTTTGCACCAGCATCAAGAGCGGCGATGATAAGTTCGTCGGTCTTGCGGCCAAGTGCGTAGGCGGCTGATTGGGCGACAGCTTGGCGCTCGTCGATGTTGATTTTCAACTCGTCGAGCTTGTCGATATACTCAGGTGCATAGTGATCTGTCAGTGTGGCAGTTACGTTGGTGTGTGCCAACTCCATGCCAGTAACGTCACCGTTGCGTGTTTTGGTATTGGCAGTGCCTTTACCGATGATTTGGAATTTTGCAGTAGAGCCAGTTACATTGCTTGCTTGGCGAACAGTGTTACGGAGCTTGGAACCCATACGCTGATAAGCAAGGTGAACCTCAGACTCGAACTGCGTGATAAAGGCTTGGTCGATTGTATTAGCCATTTCAATAGTCCTTATAAAAAGAAGTTTACATTAATGTCAGGAATGGTTGTCCGAGCATCGCATCATCTGGTTATCCCTATGTGGGGCCATCCGCTATCAACGGGCCGCTAACAGAATGATAATGCCTGAAATGGTGTATTTTTGCAACAGAAAAAGGGAACGCCCGTGTGGACGCTCCCTCTACGCTCTTGGGGGTAGCGCATTATTTGTAGAGTTTTGCAAACCCATCATCGACTTGTTTGACAAACTCAGGGTCACGCTGAACATTATTCCAGTAACGAGGGTCTTTCATCATAGACTCAAGCTCCCCTTTGGACAAACCAGTCGTCGCCGTTTCTTCGCTATTTACTGCTTGGCCTTGCATCTCGCCCATAACAAACTCAAGAAGCTCGATACCTTCAGCAGTTTCACCCATGCGGATGATCTCTTCGCTAAGATTTTCTGGCACAGTCTTTTTGGCCCAAAGAGCTACAGCCTCAATGCGAGCCTCTGCATTGTCGCCAAGTTTAGCCGCTTCTGCCTCAAGGTCAGGGCCATCTCCAATAAACTGAGACAGACCTTGCTCAAACTCTTCCTGGCTCATGCCTTTGTCCCAGGCAAGTTTTGACCACCAATCAACATTTGGGTCATCTGCTAGCTCTTCAGTTCCCTCTGGGAGTGTATAGTCACCAGCACTTTCAGGGCGGTTCTCATACTTTGATGCCTCGAACTCTTCAGCCAAAGTCTTCTTTAGCTCTTCCTCGCCCTTACCCAGCTTACCTTCCAGTGCTGAGTATGAAGTCACCAGGTCTTCTGGTGTCTTAAACTTTTCAGGCAACCACTCTGGGCGGTCACTTGTTTCTACTCCTGCCGCATCTGCGTCAGGTGCAACACCCTCTGGTGCTACATTATCTGTTGCTTCAGTCATTTGCTTTCTACTTTCTCTGCATGTTGAATACGCTTTTCAATAAGCGCGACTAAAAAGCGCTGGCCTTCGAGGTGTCGAAGTTCTCCATCGCTAATGCCCCCGCCAGCCACAGCATCCAGTGTAATGGATCGCAGATAACTGAGGACTTCCTTGCCTGACGGATTGCCAAACAATGCCTTTAGATCTCTTGAAATCTTTTCGTCTACCTCTTTAGGGCGAGGATAACCATCTACTCCAATGTGTGACATCTATTCTCCACCGCCACCTTGCTGTTGCATCATCTGTTGCATTTGCGCCATCTGTTGCATCTGCTGTTGTAAGGCTTCTCGATCAGCCTGATCCCTAATTAGTCCGTCTGGAACCCCAAACTTTTTAGCAAGGTAAACCGCAGTTTCTTCTGAGTCAATCAGCATATTAACCATATCAGGGCCAAAGTTTGCACCAACAACCTCAAGGAAGCGAGCTACAGTTGTAATGTCTTGATTGGACTGAGCCTGTGCCAAAGGTGACACACTGCGAACCTTTACCTCACGACCGTTCACTGTAGGCAGATCAATACGCCCCTGTTTTTTCAGGATGTAAACTACACGCTGAAGAATAGGCTGAACCATCTCTGCTTGCAGTCGGCCAAACGCAGAGCCAATACGACGAGACAAGTCTGCCATGCGCTCTGCAATCTCTGTGGCTGTGGCTGGTGTTCGGTTTGGATCACCGAGCATGTCGTTATACAGCGCACGTTTAATGTTCATACGCATGTCATTAAGAACAAGACTTGCCACATCAAAGTTACCTGCGGCGGCTACTGGTTGCAGTCCACCAGAGCCAGGGGCTTTAGGGATAACCGTGCCAGGCACAAGGTTAATTGTATCAACATTAATAATCCCGTCATCATCCATCTGGTAGATACCAGAGATAGCCATCTGAGCGTTCTCAAGAATAAGCTGGATAGTAAGGTTTGTAGTCTTAATGGAAGACAGGGCGTTGACCAAAGGCCCACGGCCATACACTTCGCCAGCCGCTTTAGACCAACGGAAACATACAAACGGATTGCTCCCCACACCCTCAAAGACCTCTTCGACCACACACTCTCTGTTTGTCTTGTCGATTACATAGTATGCGTGACGCTCTTGGTTAGGCTTGTCATACAGGCGACAGACAACCTCAAGCAACTTAACCTTCTCGTCAGGCTTCTTATTAATGGAATCTTGCATCTTCGGAGAAATCTTTGGCTTCTTAAACGCAGTTGTAATATCACGGTAACGAACCTCACGCTCACGATAAACGTGATCGATCCTATCGTCTGGGCCGTTTTCAAGAACTACCTTGGGAAGCGGAACTGCATTAAAGCGAATAGGGTTTACAGCATCGCCTTCCTCAACCAGAAGACAACCAGTGCCTACAGCCAAGTCCATAAAAGACTCATGCACTTCTTGTGCAAAGTTACTGTTAGCCAAGATCTCAAAGATATACTCGGTCACTTCATCTAGGCTATTGTTTACTTCATCAGCTTCTTCGGCTGGAACTTCACTGCCAGCAAGTAGGTCAGCCCAACGAGCAAAGTTAGGAACAAGCCCAGACTGTAAACGGGAAGCAAACTCTTGCACGCCAACTACAGCAGTCTCGTCAAAGATGCGATCATCTCGGCGTTGACCTGGTGCATTGTAGTAAAAGCCCTCGCGCTGTGGCAGGGCATAGTCATAGCACTCTTGGAACAAGTCCTCAAAGGGTGTGCGTAAAGACTTGGCCGACTCATACTTCTTTAAGTAATTCTTGGCTATCTCATCCATTATCGAAAGTATCCTTGTAAAAATCCTGCGCCACCCGCAGTGCTAGACAAAAGCGCTCTACGCCCACTTCTCTGTTCAAGTCTTTGTTGTTGGCCCTGGATAAGAGACTTACGCTGTTGCCTAACTTCCCCAAGCACCCTTTGGACACGACCTTCAGATTCAGCCCTTTTAGTAATATCTTTTTTCAAAACAGAAAGGTTTGAGCCACCCATACCGACGTTTTCGTCGTTAAAGTAACTACCAGTATAGGTATCTTTACCAGTCTCTCTGATTACAGAAGCTCGTTTTTTGTAAAAATTACCAACCATTCCGCTTCTTTTAGCCGCGTTGCCTAATATACGCTGATACTCTGAGGTAAGCCTATTGCCCTCACGAACATAAGCCGCAATAGTGCGAGGATCAGAGCCACCAGCTTGAGCATCTGCTATTGATTCGGCAGTTGGTGAAAATTGTTTTTGCTGTGCTAAGATTTTTTGATACTGACGCAACCTTGCTTGTTCTCGAGCGCCTTCTGACCTTGCCTGTGCGCTACTAGCGGGGGCCGCGTCCAAAAACTGGTTTATTGCCTGAGACTTTTGATACTCACCATAGTTAAAATCTGGACTAATTGGATCAAGAACCGCCCCTTCACGAACAGCAATACCCTGACCAGCCAAAAAGTCTCTTTGACTTTTAACATTTCTTAGTCGCGTCTGCTCTTTTCTTTTTACTTGTGAAGGTCTTAACATACTTACATCCTGTTCCAGAAAGATTTTTTGGCTTGCTTGGATTTCCTAGTAAATATATCAAATTCTCGCTTCATAGTAAATGGCTTGGCAATTTTCTGATGCCCAAGCACTTCCCTGCCCTCGCCACCGCCGAGCATTAAATACTGCAAAGCATCGTGAATGTGAGAGAACCTATTCTTGTCAGGCTTATCGTCGAAACGCTCACCACTAACTTGCATGCGCCTATAACCATAACCTCCATCGAAGCCCTTTATAAGTTCTTTGCATCTAGGGTCGATAAGTATACCAGACTTTCCATCAACTAACCTGTTCAAAGTTGCGGCTACCGCCTCAATGCGAAGAGCAACGTCATTGCTTTGTGCTGGTCTTGCAACCAAGCCAGCCCCTCGCAACACCTGGAACGGAGTGCTTTCATCGGTCTGTGCGCGGAAGTCACCCGCAGGGTCGCCAATAATTGACACCTCGCAGTCGGAATAGCGTGTAGCTATCTCTGCCCGAAGCAGTTCAGAAAACCGCACAATCCCCATATCAAAAGCCACGATCTCTTGCAGAATAAGCCATCGACCACGAACCTTCTGGCCGAATACAGCCGCAGGGGTTAGGCCAAAGTCGAGGCCCACGAACACAGGAACACCAGAAGCCACTGGTATTTCTTCTCTCGCAATGTGTAGGTCGGGTGCAAACATTTGATATACAGGCTTTCCTTCGTTGATAGCCCCCAGTTTATTCATAACATAAACGTCAATCCAGCTTTTTGTCTTACCTTGAATGAGGTTGGGGTAGTAGGATTTCATCATATTGTCTTTGTTCTCTGCCTTATCGTTGGGCAAGTATTCCTTAACAGAGCCAGACTCATCCTTCTCTTCAGTCATTCCAGGGGGCTGGGTATAGAACACCCAGTTGGTTGGGGCCACCAGCATCTTGGCTTCATCTGCCGAGATGTGGTCTGGCACTGGCACTTCGCCAGACATAATAGGCCACCAGTGATCTTCTTCGGGAGCATTAGTGTCAGCGATAACTCCAGTCCAACTAGGGCCGCCATCTCGCATAGAGGGGAAACGACCGACACGCATGGTGCAAGCATCAATGATTGACTTAGGTAATTCCCTCGCCTCGTTAATCCAAATGCCCGTGAGTTCCAGGGACAACAGTTTCTTTACGTCTTCTGGGCGATCGAGGGCAAGAAAGATAACCTCTAGGTCAAGATCACCTTGCTTAATGTGGTGGGTGTATGGAACTTCCCAGCGAAACCTTCCCCATTGATCTTCGGGAAACCAGTCCAGCCAGGTCTTGATTGTAGTTGTTTTAAGCTGTGGGTTTGTATTACGAATAATAGCCCAACGAGAACGACGAATACCCTCATTGTTTTTTTTCTGCTGTAACGCACGCCTGAATACCTCAACACAACACCCCACCGACTTGCCAGAGCCTACAGGCCCACGGATACCTCGAAAGAATGTATCATCTTTCATAAATTGTTTTAATACATCACCATCTGGCTTATACTTAAAGGCTGTCAATTTTCATATCCTTACCTACTTTCATCAGTCGTTCTACAACGTCTGGTGCAATAGCGGATATAATCTTATCAGCCTCGTAATCATTTACAAAGTCTTTGGGGTGATGCTTCATGTGAACGCGCTTCACGATACTACGCAGGATGCGGCGCTCTTCTGCTTTGATCGTATGAAGAAAACTCATGTTCTATACTTCCGCGTCTTATTTGCAATGCTCTCGGGCTGTTTGGATACCTGCTTGCCAGCAGAGGTAGTCTTGCGTTTAGCGGCCGTAGTGCGAGAATACTCAGCAGATGTCAAAGACCTAATAGCCCTCTCTGGCAGGTAGCGCTCACCCGTGGCCTTCGGCCCTTGAGTGCTAGGCTTACCAGACTTAGTGCGCCACTTCTGCTTACCCCAACTTACTAGGGACTTTTGTGATTTAGCTAACGCCATTACCGATAGCCTCCACCCTTTGCTTTGTATTGCTTGGCAAGCATCTGAGCTTTACGCGCAGACCACTGACCAGGAGCCGCACCCTTGCCGCCAGCTTTGATGCGGTTGAATAAACTCTTCCGCATCCCAGGCTTGGTGTAGTTACCTGCCGCATTAACAGCCATTAGTCTGTAGCCTCAGTGCCTAGCTTACGCAGAGAGGTGGGAGTGTTTTTAGTTTTAACCTTCTGCACACGCTTCTCAACAACGTGAGCAACGGCTTCAATCCCACGAGCATCTAGCTCTTCCAGGGTGAACAAACGCTCGCTGTCACCAGTAAAGGTCTTGCCTGAATGGGCGCGACCATCTGCTGTCATTACGAAGTCCTTACCGATGTATTCAGCACCAGTTACTTTGTATAGCTTGCTCATTTACCATATCCCTTCAGCATAGATTTCTTTTTCTCATCTTCCTTCTTACGCTCCATCTTAGCCTTCATCAGACCAGCAGGGGTGTAAGGGAACTTCTTTTTGCCAACTTGAGGCATATCAATCACCATTTAACCTTGTTTGCCCAGTATGCCGCAGACATCTTGCCCTTGGCAATGTTTTTCCTATGACGCGCCTTAAAACTTGCACGTTTCTTTTTCATCTTCTCTGACTCACCCGCCTTGGGCTTGCCAGCAGTCTTAGCACCCTGCTCACCAAAGCGAATGGTTTTGATCTTGTTGCCTACCTTGGCAACTACAACGTGGGACTTAGTGGGGTGGTTAGGAGTTCTCTTTGGTTTATTATACCCACTCACCCCAATGCGATCCAACAGAGACTTGCTCATACCTCTTCCTTATACTTTGTTGTGTATGGGTCGCCGCGCCAGTTAAACACTTCTTTTCCTGCGGCGCGATTGCGAGCAAATGCCTTACCAAAAGATAGTTTGTCATCGTTTTGGTAGTGACTATCTACCATGCGCTGAGACAAAGCAACAGCCTGGTCGCTTTTAATTACAGCAGGAACACGAGGGTTTTCTGCGTCAACACTAAAGCTAACATCAGGGATGCGCCCAACTGGACGCTCGCGCGGTGCTATTGGAATCTGGAACTCAAGCTCTTCATTAGCGATAACATGCCCTTCCTCTGTCGGCACAACAACAGAGCCTTCAAGGAAGTCCGCATTTGCATTAGCATCGGGCAGTTTGACATCTGCAAGAGGGAAAGCAGAAGTAGTAGGATTTTTAGCAACATGTTCCTCGATACCCCGCCGCATAAACTGGGTAAACTCTACTGGAACTTTATCTGGGTTAATATCCCCTTCACCAAACAACTGGTCACGCAGACTGTTATATGCGCCAGCTATTGCATTGCTAAAGTAGAATCCAGAAATGCCTACGCTCTCTGGTTTGTCAGCAGAAGAAGA
>Ga0181390_1000122_pt1 | contig 30497 bp, 42 predicted proteins | sample 13SPOviralmetaG_FD_130085 | JGI IMG/M metagenome (GOLD analysis project Ga0181390, IMG submission 130085) | Marine viral communities from the oligotrophic San Pedro Time Series (SPOT) site, San Pedro Channel, CA, USA - 13 SPOT_SRF_2010-07-21 | ecosystem: Environmental > Aquatic > Marine > Strait...
ACTAACCAAAGTTTGCCATTACCAGTGCATACCTAACACCTTCAGCAACATAGTTGACTCCGTGCTTTACTCTAGGTTCAGTTAAGTCTCCGCTTTGTGGCATTTGAATAGCAGTACCCACAGACTGTTCAACCACTTCACCTTCTATGCTGAGTTCTCCTCCCACATAGTCATCGTTCAGTGGAATGATAATCAAGTGTTTGGCATATAGGTTGGTGTTGGGCACCCAGTAGTTTGATATGGTTTGCCATTGTCCGTCACAATGTTCTGTGCAAAAGCCTCCTGTGCTGTATTTCATAACTTTGCTTCTGTACACAGGTAAGCCTGCCCATTCAGAGAACGTTTGATGTTCAAGTGGTTGATGCGCCTGCATTATCTTTCGTTTGGGTGAAGTTTCACTCACTGACTTCTCCACACTACGAAAGTCCAGTTCTTCCTTGCTCATCTCTCTGTGTTGTTCCTGTGTGTCTGCTTTTAATATGTCAAACTGAAACTGCAAGTGATTGACACCTGCTTCTGCATTGGCTATGATTTCTGCACATTGCTCTGGTGAGAGTGCATTGGGTACTGTGATGTATGAGTTGCTCATACTGTTATTTATTGAATTATCTTGCTGTGAACTTTCTAACACGGTAATAGATGTTTAACACAAAGTCATTGAACTTTGGCTTCTCCCATTGCCGTTCGTGAGCATAATACAAAAACATTTTGGTCAACACTTCTAAACTGGCTATACTGGCACCAGCAGTCACTGAACCTGTGATTAACCAACTGAGCAAAAATGTGTCAACACTTGCTACTATTCTCCAAGTACAAGTTTTGCACACACTGATAACGTGAGCACGTTTTATATGACTAGCCATACTATTCCTAGTGTAAGCACAACACCCTTGCCAAATGCAATCCACATCAAAGTGTACTCGTCCCAATCGAATTCATTTGATATAAATGCTATAAAACGTTTATGTGTTCTACCTGTGTTTCTTATTAATTCTCTCATAGAAACTCCTAGTTTTGTTATTCTATACAATTATTTAAAGGTTTTTGCCAAGAAAAGTGGTTGACAATGAGTTAGAATACCAGTATAATAACACTATGTTTAATGCAATAGAAAAGATTTTAGAAGGCATAGCAAACCTATTTGTGTTTGGCTTTTACTTGATTTGGTATGCCTGGATGGGTGTATGTGCAATCATAGTGTACTTTATGCTTCAATACATTTTGGGATTTTGATATGATTAAAAAAATAGCAGACTGGTTAGACATTTGCAAAGTTCATTGGAAAGAAATATTTGCTATGAGTTTCATATTGCATTTCGTCACAGACTTATTGATAATAGGTCCATTGTTTTATATACTGGGAGCAGTATTTGGTTTACCAGTTGAATGGACACACGGACACTGATATGATAGAGATACTACAAGAGATAACTGACTGGGGCAAGTATCCAGTTGCAAACGGAGTGTACCACGTTAATAGTGCAGGGCAATTGGTTCAGCACAACGATACTGTGTTCAAAACTCCTATCAAACAATTCAGCAAAGCAAGACGCAAGTTTACCAAGATAGGTGAACGACCTGAAACATTCTCCAGTGATGTTAAAACTGTGCAAGGCAGTAATGGAAAAACATACACTATCCAAGATGGCAAATGCAGTTGCCCTGGTTATACATATAGAGGTAACTGTAAACATCTAGCCGCCTAACAGTTTCTGATAAATACTGTAATGCGGTTACACGAAGTATATCTTCTAGAATATAATAGAAACGTTACTCAAGATAAATGGGGTAAACGAATATTAGCCGCGGCTGAAGTAAATTATAAAACTCTAGATGACTTTTGGTTGGAAAGAAGATTTGAAGACATTGCCGCACCTGGAGTAGATCCTTTTTCAAAACCAGACTGGGTAGACTCTGAGTATAGGATTGATCCTGATGGTTATGAAGATGATGTATGGAAGGATGTCTTTGTGGATGATGTCCTAGAGGCAGTAGAAGAAATGGATCCTACTCCAAACAAACAGTATGTGCCTATCTTGTTAAAATGGTATTGTGGCAGTATTGCTAAAAACCAACAACTACAAGTAGATTGGCAAGACACTCTGAATGCTATGGAGTATTCCCCCGACGATGGATATCCTCAAGATTGGAGTGACTTGGAAAGTTCAAATTCAGTTGATGACTTTGAAGGAGACTTTGAGAATTTTAGAGCAGATGCACAAAACTTGAATACTTTCCAAATAGAAGACGGCGCCCAAATAGAAGAAACGTTGATGTGGTTTCACCAATACAAACAACAGTTGCCGTTAAATAATAGAGACATAGGAAGATATCCAAGTTATTATAATTTTGAAGATACTATAGATTCCTTTAGAGAAACAAATAAAGTTGACGACTCTACTCCAGAAACCACATTAGCAAGAGATGATGTAACAGTATTATACAACGGACCAATGGGCACAGTCACTATACCTAAAACTCACGAAGCCAGTTGCGAATTAGGCAGAGGCACTAAATGGTGTACTGCTACAACTAACAACGACGAGTGGTTTAAAGATTACAGCAAATTAAACGATTTAATCATATACAATGAAAAGCCAGGCAATGCCAAGTATCAGTTCCACGTGACACTTCAAGGTATAGAAGCCAGAGATGCTAGAGACAGAAGCATATCAAACCAGCAGTTATCTAATTTTTCATTGAAACATCCTGTGCTAAGTCCAATACTCAAGAAAGCACAAAAGACGGCGTTAGTGAAGATAGCAAATCTACATTGGGATAATGCTCCTGAGGGTGTGTTGGGTCCAACTATATACACCGCAGACATAATACTGAATAATATGATAGATTATAATGAAGCAGGAGGCGGAGGTGTTATGCGATTTGTTGACGGCTACTACACCAGTCCAAATTCAACTGATAGTCTGGCTAACCAAAAACATATACCAAAATCATCCTTCACAAAGAGAATGGTTAAGTACGCACTACAAAGAAACAAACCTTGGCCTCTAATGGAAAAGTTAATTATAAAGTTATTACAACTAAAAATGCCAAACATAGATTACACAAAGTCTGCACATTTGCAAACGGTAAACAAGTTTTTCACAGCAATGGACAAATATGCTGATGTATTGAATCCACAATGGAAAGAATACTATGACATCAAATCAGAAATGTTGGCTAGTATAGGACAGAGCAAATGAGATTGCATAACTTACTATTAGAATACGATACTAATATAACTGCACAAAAGCAAGGCCCTGCTCTCACAGCCAGATGGTTGGAAGATAGTTCTGCCAAAAGAGATGTCGATGGACACTCTGCACAGAAACCAGAAGACATTTTAGAATTTTTAGAATACGCAGACCCCACAAAGAACAAACAGTATATGATGTGGGTAATCAAAGAGTACCTAGCAAAAAACTTTATGTTTGAAGACATAGAAGGACTCAAAGGAGAACTAGAACTGTATCACACTATGAAGCCTAGGCTTCCTGTTGAACATAGAGACATCGGACGATATAATCTCTTCTCATTCAGAGAGATGATGAGTGAATACGAAGGTAGCGGCGGTGACTTTGAATTAGCCAGCGAAGTCAGTAAAGAAGATGTAGACATTTTGGTTAACAGTCCTCAGGGTGTGTTAGCAAGAGCAAAAACTGAAAAAGGTGCTTGTGAAATGGGTAAAGGTACTAAATGGTGCACAGCCTCTACTGATGGTGGTAACTATGCAGATTCCTATATAGACGGTTCAACAGCATTGGAACAACCATACGGAGATGGCTTGTTTATATATTGGGAGTACCCAGGCAAAAAGAAATATCAGTTACACTTTGGAAATTCAGACTATGACGGAGACCCCAATTGGGGTGATGAACCTCTGCCTTCTATCACAGTGATGGATGCACAGGATCAAACTGTGTTCGATAACGAACCAGACTGGTTAATTAATAGACAAACAAATCCAGTGCTGGGCGGCTTGATAAAAGCAATGCAAGATTATTATATCAAAGAACTAAAGATGGTAGATATGTTTGACGACAATGACCGAGAAGAAGATGACTTTTATAGTGATGATCCTTACTATACGTTCTTTTCCTCTTGGCGTATGTTGTTTGGTAAAGGCAAACACTCTGCCATAGAAGCACAAATACTTGAAGAATTGCCTCACGTTACCAAAATGGATTTAGAGAAGAGAAAAGCCGGAAACTACTATAGGGGTTTAGAACACGCATTTTTAGATGTTAATAGATTTAAATTTGCATTAGAATATATCAGCAACCTGCGAGGACAACCTTGGCCCCAGATTGAAAAAATGATAATATTAGAACTCAACAAGATAAGTTACATATTGTCCTCTGATGAAAAAGTACACAACGGATTTGTAACTTCGATGACTAGTAATTTTGTAAGATTTAGAGAAGACTTAGACAGTTATGTAAAAAGAGGTATCCTCACCAAAACAGTAATTGATGCTTTTGATAAGAATTTTGCGGACAAGTTTACAAACCCATTATTATTAAAAAACCCGACTTCAGACGTGATTGACTCTATAAATGTAATGTGGGGAGAAAAGTATTTCTCCAATGTTACGAGCAAACAAAAATTAGGAGGCTCTTATGGGTTGGATATTCAAAGTATTCCTAAGCAACCACCTGTACAATTACAACAGATGCCTGCTATAGAATTATTAAAACACGTTGAGTTACACAACCTCTTTAGCGGTTTTGATATGAAATACAAAAGTGTGTTTGCCAGCAAAGGCATCTTTAACAGAGAAGCAAATCTATTTGATAGAATGAGGTATAGTGTAGCACAACTGTACGATTTAACAATACAAATGTCGCGTGATTTACCTGGTGTGGCTTTTTATGATGATGTTAGAAATTCAAGTACAACAAAACAAGAGGACACAAAGAATGGTCCATTGCTGATAGAGTTAGAGGAGAAGTTATCACAAGCAGGACTCAGTGAAGACCAAATAAAGAATTTTGTAGGTACGCCAGCAACAGGCTTTGGCAGAAGTTGGGCCTGGGGAGAATTAGACCCTTCCCTTATTTTTCAAGGCTTGTTTGACACTAGAAGTAAAGAACTCGAGACTATGGATGCATCTGAATATCAATTGGTAAAATCAGTATATGAAATTTTGAGTCCTTATATGTATGACTTAGATGAGAATTTATACGACGCAATAGTAAGCAATTTGCGAAGTTCACCATTAGGTAAATTAAACAATGCTATACTTAATAAGATGTTTGATGAAATACTAGAATTAAAACAAAGTCGAGGCAGTCTACACGGCATATTTAAAACTACTTCGAGTAGATGTTTGGTTGCAGGAGAACTGTTTGCCAATCAAGCAGGACAACCAGTACAATTTGATGACCAAGGAAAAAAGATTACTAATGCCAGACCTAAAAGCGATGATGAAAACCAACTTCACAGCAGTTTAGATTATATCAGAAGACTCATAATACAGAAAGCACCAGGGTACCAAGACTTAAAACTGATTGCTCCTGACCTCAACGATCCTAAAACCAAAAAGGTATATGTAGACATCAGCAAACAAGTTGCTGATATGAGTTTTACTGAAGCAGACAATTATGAATTCGATAGGGATAGAACACAAGCAGACATAGAACGATTCGATGATCTGTATCGAAGTTTTAAACCACTCAGCAGTACATCAAACGATTTACAAGGAGGCTAAATACAGATATGAGATTATTTGAAATAATAGATCCGAACACTCAGTATTTTGAATACCTAAACAGTCTCGACCCCAAAGAACACAAATTTATCAAAGTAAAAAGTGCGGACTTATTACGACAACGGTTTCAACAACTATCAGAATTAGAAGCAATTAGAATTGCCAGTAAATGGATTTTAACACTTGCACCTAGTGGCATACCAGTATCGGAAGACATATCTAGATTTTCTCTTTCTCAATATGGTCAAGTTGCGGCGAGTGTTTTCAACAAAGCCAAGCCTGAGAATAGATTAGAAATGTTAGCAAGATATTATAGAGGCAATCCACCCCGAGGCGCAGATGCAAAAATTGTCAATGCAGAAATTTCAACAATAAAAGTTACAACTCAACGAGGCAGTAAAGAAGAGGAAGAAGCAGTTGAAAATCTAATTATCGAAATAGAAATGATTAATGAATCCTAGACTCTCCGTATTACAATCACTAGTAAACAAAACAATACATCAAACAGATCCAGTTGGCAGTTGTGCCACATTCGCAAACGAGCAGGAAGTAATATATACTGCATTTAATATTCCATCGACTACAAGTGCTGTCACAGATTGGGATAGCCATTGTGAACTGCAAGTTGTTGACCATATGTCAAAATATGATAAGCCAATCGATTTGTACATTACACTTTCCCCTTGCAATCGTTGTGGTACAAAATTACTAGAACGTTATGCTGATACAGGATTTATTAATAGTATCTATACAACAAATATTGAATTAATTAAACGTAAAGATATTTCAGCACTTAATATACAATACCTAGATGTAAACACTGATGCATACATAAAACGATTACAAGAAGAAGTTATGTGGCAGTTTATACAAGTCGCCAGTTAATAATCAGCACTAACAAATCCCAAGGTAAATACTGGTATGAAGATATTTCTTTTTGGCGACAGTTTCGGTGCAGACTTTTCAGTTAAGACAAATGAAACACACGGTTGGGTTCACCAACTTGCAGACTTTCACGAAGTACACAATGTTTGCACAGCAGGAGCAAGCCAATATAGAATTTGCAATCAACTAGAACAAGTAAACATAAACGATTATGATTTAGCAATTATGTGTGCCACTAGTCCAACTAGAATATTTACACCCAATCACGTGTTACACAAACACGATCCGCTACATCACAGTTGTGATTTAATTGTTGCAGATTTAGAAGATGCAATTCTAAACAGAGGAATAAACGAACCTAGTGTTACTAGTGCATATGATTTTTTTAAATATCACGTTGACATAGATGCACTAGAGTTCGAATACAAATTAAAAATAGATTGGTGTGTGCAACAATGCAAACAGATTCCTTTTATTGTAACATCATACACCGACCTTACTGCATATAACTTTCCTAAATATGTTAAAGGCAATGACTTGTTGGCAAGTAATCCTGGAAACAACAATTGGTTAGACAGGCGCGGTAATATAATAATGACAAAAAGAATTATTGATGCAATTACTGAACTTACATAAACAATACGAATATCCTGTAAAACTAAACAGCGATGGTTATAGAGCACCCGAGTGGCAAGATGTAAATTGGGGAGAAAGTATATTGCTGTTTGGTACTAGTCAAACATTCGGTGTTGGTTGTGACTTTGAACACACAGTTGGTCACATACTGGAGCAACAGTTAGGTGTGCCAGTTATTAATCTAAGTCAACCCGCAATCAGCAATTGGTTTCACATACACAATGCAGAAACTATTTTAAAAGAACAATTACAACCTATACAAGTAATATCCACTTGGAGTCCTAGTTCTAGATTCGATATGTTTACTGAAAGAGGAGTTATGAGATTTGGCAGTTGGGTATTACCTGAAACTGTTAAAGATGGATTAGAGATAGTACCAGAGCCAATCAAAGAAACATCACACCCAGCATTTGGACCTCAGTTCTATACATACTGGAATTACAGTGATTCCAATGTAAAGACATATAATCGTTGGAGTAAAAAATTGTTTAACAGTTTGTGGGATTGTAAAGTAACTGACTTTGCATATGGAGAGTACGACTCAAATTTATTTGAATCAAACCAGTTACCTGATGTAACAGACTTTTTGGATAAGTCCAATGATGGAATACACGGTGGTGCAAAAACAAATAAATATATTGCAGATTTAATTTTAGAAAGACTATGATACTATCAAACATTGCAGATATGAAGTTCCCTTGTGTATCAGGCTTCTATGGTTTAGATAGTGCCGCAAACTTGCAAAAAGAATTAGCACTACAACCAGAGGATTGGTATTACAGGAACAAAGAAATAACTTACACACTTAACAGTCAAGGATACAGAGCACCCGAGTGGGAAGACGTTGACTGGGAGAACAGTATTGTGTTTATGGGAGGCAGTCAGTTTTTTGGAGTGGGCAACGATGACAGCGACACTATTCCTAATATGGTTACTATACTAACAGGCACTCCCACAGTTAATTTAAGTCTAGGCGGTGTTGGTATGCAGTTTCATAGACAGAATACTAAAATGCTATGCGACAACAACATAAAACCTAAAAAGGTATTTTTAATTGCAACACCTAAATATAGATTTACTTGGATGAAGGAGAGGTATCCTGGAGAATTAAGTTTTGAAAACTTTGGTAGTTGGCTATTAAAGAATGACAAAAGAGATCCTACATACAGTAGCAGAGAACCAAAAACATCTTATGCTAAATTAAGAAAAGAAATATTTACTTACTGGATAGATTTTGACTATCAAGTTGATTCAGAATACAAACATTGCATTGACCATATACAATTGATGTGGGAGAAAGCAGGAGTACCTGTAGAACTGTTTGCTGAAAATTCTGAGGACTGTGAGTTATTAGGATTAGAAGATTTTGACCTAGAAGCATACAACTTTGGTAGATGCGAAAAAGCAAGAGATAACAGTCACGGTGATAGAAACTTTAATAGACGTGTAGCAGAAATATTTAAGGAGTATGTGTAATGGCATTTGTAGTTGGCAGTCCTTGTGTTGGTTGTAAAGATACAGCCTGTGTTACTGTTTGTCCTGTGGATTGTTTTTATGAAGGACCAGATATGCTTTACATCGATCCAGATGAATGTATTGACTGTGCCTTGTGTGAACCAGAATGTCCAACTGATGCCATATGGGCAGATGATGAATTACCTGCGGAAGAGATACCATTTATAGAAATAAATGAAAAAGGTGCAGAGAAATATCGCGATGCTGTTATAGTTGACCAAAAAGAACCTATGGCAGAAAAAAGTCCTTATTCCACACTAGAAGCAATAAAAGTAGTTCATATAGAATAAATATTACTACACACCCACCCACAGAATTTATATAAACATATCAAACAGGAGTTAAATATGAAAGATCCACGATTAGAGATATCTGATATGATTTGGGAAGTGAGAGATAAACTAAATGCTTTAGAAATGAAACTTTGGGAAATTCCTCATCACGAAGAACCCATTGGAGAATATGATGCAGTATTCACTGCACCATCAGAAGGCGACTACTTACATCCTTGTACACCAACTCACGAAAAACCAGAAGGCTTCAGCGATGCGGCTTATTGGGACGAGTGTTGTCAATGTTGGATGGAACCTACACCATATGAATGGGACGAACACAATATCTATGGTAACGCACATTGCGACCTAAGTTTTGAGTGCGAGTCTAACACTTGGGTAGAAGGCGCCGATTGGTCAAACCATTACGCAGACGAATGGTACGACTGTGCCAATTCAACTATCATAATGGACGAAGTTCATCACGAAGAATCAGGTAATATATAAAATAATGGGGGGAACTTTCCCCCATTTCCTTCCATAAAGTCATACTTTAACTAGTTAAAACTAGTTTTAACACCATATTCTACAGCCAAAATTACAAATTATTTTGTACTAATACGTTAAATATTAGTGCAATTTAATTTTAGATTGCAAATCATATAGGAGAATAATATATGGATAATGTAATGAAAATGGTAGGCGACTTTGTTGGTGGCTTACACAGTATCTTTATCAGTCTATTAGGTCTTGGAATCGTAGCAGGTTTACTGTTCGGTGACGTGGCAATGATTGGTGGAGTTGTTGACAACATCACAGCATTAGTAACAGGTTTAGGTAACGGCGGATTAGTTGGACTAATTGTAGCAATTATCGTAATTCATTTGTTGGGAGTAGACGGCAAAAAGAAATAATCTGAAACACATATATCTCAATATTTTGTAAGGGAAATATTATAGATATCGCACTGGGGAGGCTTAACCAAGTCTCCCTTTTACACAATAATAATAAAAATAGGAGAAAATTTATGTTAAATTTTAACAAGGTTTTGGCAACAGTATTACTTTTAACTTCAACATCAGCATATGCAGGTTTCGAAGCAGGCGCAGATAGTGATTACCTCTTCAGAGGCGTATCACAAACTGACGGCGATTTATCTGCTTGGGCAGGCTATTCACACAGTTTCGGAGACAGTGGTTTTATGGCAGGTGCTTGGGTTGGTCAAGTTGACTTTGCAGATGGATCAGATTTAGAAACTGATTTATATGCTGGATGGTCAAACGGTGATTGGACTGTAGGATATATTGACTACAGTTACAATGGTGATGCAGACTTAGACGGAAGTGAGTTCTTTATCAGTAAAGAAATTATGGGTGTCTCAGTAGAGTATTACTTGGGCCAAGATGACTACACAGACTATTTAGAACTTGGACATTCAATTATGGGTGTTGATGTATCTTATGGTATGTGGGAAGATGTAGGTGACAACCTTAGCATTTCTAAGTCAATGGAATTACCAATGGGATTAGAAGGCACATTGAGTTTTGTTAGTTTTATGGCTGACGATGGTTCAATGATGAAAGACGAAGACAGTTTTGTCTTTGGCGTAAGCAAGTCATTCTAATATAAACCAAATGAAAGGACAGGGTCTTATGGCCCTGTCTTTGCCTAAGCAATAAATAATTATATGAAGATATACACATCAGGATGTAGTTTTACTCACAGCACAAACAGTTGGGCACATTGTGATGATGTAAGAAATTTAGCAATAGACCACAACAACTATCTTCAAGATGCTAGATTTGAAGAAGAGAACAAACACTATCCAGACAGACCAGCAACAGCAGAACAGTTCAGCAAGTTAGGCAACAAAGTTCCAAATGCAACATACACAAATTTAAGCAGTGGCGGTAGCAGTCCTGCATTCCAAGTAGATAAATTTTTAAACGAAATACAAACTCACGGTAAACCAGATGTGTTGCTTTTCCAAGTAAGTGGACTTACTAGAAAAGTATGTGTGCTAGATAGACTTTTGCCTGATAACATAATAGAAGAAATTAAAACCCAAGTAGAAATGTTTGGAGGTAAAACATATATTCATTATGGAATGTATCTTAACATAAAACATCTATATCAAGAACAACTACAGTCTAAAGAATTGCGTCAAGAAATACACAGCAATGTAAAAGACATTTTAAAACTCACACCCAGTGAAGTCATAGATGAAAACCTAACAGCATTAAAGCATTTGGTTACATACTGCAAAACAAATAAAATCAAACTAGGAATGTTTGAAGGTTGGAGCGAAGGCTCAGTTGGCGAAGGTGCTGACTGGGATTTTTCAGACTATGCTAAAGAAATCAGAAAAGAAATTCAACAACACTACATCTCATCACACAGTATTATGGGATATGCAAAAAGAACTCTACCACAAAATCAATGGCACGACTTGCCTACATCTGACCATCCTAGTTCATTGGCACATTTGTTATTTTGGAACAGCCAAATACATCCTTGGATTATAAAGGAGACTTATAAATAAATGACTAAACATAATAGGAAAAATATGAATTTTAAAACAGCGATGAGAACAGTTTTATGGGATAAGAAATTTGACTTTAAAACTAGAGCAAGTAGAAGTGAATACTGGTGGTTTGTAGCCGGTTGTGGGTTAATTGGGTTTTTTACAGGAATGGCTGATATAGCCGTTATGGGCATTGACAATCTTGACAAACCAGTAGGTCCTGTATCGATGATAGTACAATTACTAATTATAGTACAAAGTATTGCCGTAACAGCCAGACGTTTACAAGACAGAGGCAGAAGTGGTTGGAATCAACTATGGGGTCTAACAATTATTGGAATAGTTCCAGTAATATATTGGACACTAATGCCTGCTAAAGAAAAGAAAAACAAATGGGGAATTAATCCTCGTATAGACGAACTTAAATACGAGCAAAGCAATTTGCCTAAATAGGAGATAATAGATGCCATTATTTAGTGTACCAAACGATGTAGAATTTTCAAGACGTGTTGACCGTGAAGATGGAACAGGACTTGATTGGGTAGAAGAAGGATTTGCAGAAATTTTTGCAAACAGAAAAGTGATTATATTTGGACTGCCAGGAGCATTTACTCCTACTTGTTCAACTACACACTTGCCAGGATTTGAAGCATACGCAGAACAACTGAAAAAAGATTTTAACATTGACGACATCTATTGTGTTAGTGTTAACGATGCTTTTGTTATGCAGGCTTGGTTTGCCCAACAAAATATTAAACACATTAAAAGTATAGCAGACGGCAACGGAGACTTCACTAGAAAGTTAGGTCTTTTAGTAAGGAAAGAAAATATCAACTTTGGAATGAGAAGTTGGAGATACAGTATGTTAGTTGAAGACGGAGAAATTCAAGTAGCATTTGTCGAAGACGGATTCCAAGATGATGCTGATGGCGATCCATTTGAAAAGAGCGACGTTGATACAATGAAAACGTGGCTTACTCAAATGCACGGAGAACCTGAGGATACTCAAGAGTAGGTTATGCCTACTTGGCAGGCTTCCAATCTATTAAAGCAAAACATTGTAATAGGGTTACCTAGGACAGGAACAACAAGTCTATGTGCAGAGTTATCAATGCCTGGACACAAATTTGAAGTTGAACCTGTTCTAGAAAACTTTATTAATCCTCCCAACCACACAACAAAATATCTTACACCATTGTTGTGGGACAATCAAGAACTTAACAAACAATTACAGACCACTGTTCTAGACGGAGACTTTAATATGTATTGGACTTGGCGATTAGATATGAGAGAATGGTTGTTGAGTGGAGTGTGCTGTCAAAAATTAGATGCGTGGGGGTATCCTAGTCCTAAGTCTAATACAAAACTAAAACCTTTCTTAGCAGAAGAGAAAGATTTAAATTACTGGTTACAGAGATTGCATCAACACAATCTACTTTTATCAGAATGGAGCAGTCTTTATCCGCAAGTATTCTTTAAACATCAACCCTTAGAACATATGCAATATGCTAGTGGTAAGCAAATGCCATTACATCTCAAAGAGCAACTTGTACTCAACCTAAGAGAAGTAGAAGATTGGTTTGAGTATACATTTGTAAAAAGTGAGCCATACGAGCAGTACTTGGATCTGTTAGAAACTTTTACTTGACATTCAGAAAAATCAGTGTATAATTAATACACTTGGTAAATATCAGAAGCAGGGGAGAGTATGAAAAAATTTATGAATTGGTTAGAAACATTGCCTGGAGCAATTAAAGGACCATTAGGCGTATTATTTTTATTTACAATTTATTATCTATGTGCAACATTATTAGGTAGCACTCCTGTACAAGTATTGTTTATCACAATGCTGATGTTATTCCTCACTCCTCAATCACAACGTAGCATAGAGTCTGTAGAAAAGTGGTACAGAAATAAAAACATAGATGCCACTACATACAAAGTCAAAGACTACTATTCAGATGATGAGGACTATGGAGGATTCTAAACACATTCTTTTTATTCACGGAGCAGGCAGTAACACAGTGGTGTACAATCATCTGCGTATGTGGTTACCTGCACACACTCCATATTTCTTAAATTATGACGTAGAAGAAAAAGTGGAAAATATTTTAGGAAGAGCATCAGAAGAATTAAAAGGCAAGCCAGTCACAGTTATAGGACACAGTTACGGTGGACTACTAGGATTTTTGTTTGCTACAAAAAACAAACTTGTTGAAAAGTTAGTAACAGTAGGCACACCTTGGCAAGGAGTTCCAATGAGCGACTTGTTAAAACTCACAGCACACAGCAGAGTATTTGATAATACAGAAACAACAAGCAAGTTTATACAGTTTATAAACAGTAGAACATTTACTAAGCCACACCTAAATGTTATATGTGCAGGCAAAGGACACGTGGCGGCAGTACCAGGTGGAGCACCTAACGATGGAACTGTTCCACATTACAGTCAATTACAAGTACCCAAAGGTGTAAGTAAATGTACACAAATTAGAATACAAAATAATCATTCAGATACATTGCACACTATGAATTTAGTTAGTGCTGTTTTAAGTTTTGTATTTGAAGATGATTTAAGATTAGCAACATATAAAGACAAGTTAAATGAATACAGCAATAGACCTTATTAATAAAGAAATAGAAAGTTTAGAAAACAAAATTGCACAGATAAGACATCACGCAAATTTTGTAGGAGGCTTAGACAGTTGCGATTACGAAGCAATAGGCTATAGCAATAACAAGTTAGACGAAGCAAAGCAATTAGAAGAACAGTTAGTAAAATTAAAACAAGACAAGAAAGAATTATTTTACTTTAAATAGGAAAGGTGGCTGAGCGGCTTAAAGCACTTCCCTGCTAAGGAAGAGTACGGGTAACTGTACCGAGGGTTCGAATCCCTCCCTTTCCGCCAATGTTTAAATTTTGCCCGAGTGGTGGAATTGGTAGACACAAGGGACTTAAAATCCCTCGATAGAAATATCGTGCCGGTTCAAGTCCGGCCTCGGGTACCAATTTAGCGGATGTAGTATAACGGCTATTATGAGACCTTGCCAAGGTTTAGATCCGAGTTCGATTCTCGGCATCCGCTCCAGTTATAGTATAACAATGTTTTAAATAAGATAACTATATATAATGAAGCAATTTTTAGCAATCACAGTTTTTATTTTAGGGTGCATAGGGTTAAGTAGATACTTGCCCTTCCTGGATAGTGGTATGTATAACTTTACACCTTTGTTGGCTACGGCTGTAATACTTCCGAGTATTACTTCTAACAAGGTTTGGTTACTTGCACCCACACTGATTTATTTGATTACTGGTTTAACAATGAGTAATTTTAATTTGGAATCAGCACTAATGCCTATGTTAGTCATATCACTATCCCCTTACATTGCAAAAGTGTTTGGTAATGCTTTTACAGGCGGACTTGCTAGTTGGTTAGTATGGCACGTTACTGTAAACTTTGGTCTAATGTATCCTCCCTTTAGTGCAGAAGCACTTACATTTGACTTACGTTTGTTAGGCAGTACAATGCTGTATATCTCTTTGTATACTGCATTACAGCAAGGTTTTGAAAAGATTCAAGAATTTAAACATAACGTTATCTGAACAAGCGAAAAGACTAAATACAGTTGTAATAAAAATTACAACACACTTACAACAACCCTACATACACACATTTAGAAGCCTTATACTTAGGCACAGTTTACTATTGAAATAGGATTAACAAATGGCAGATATCAAAAACTATGGAATTAAAGGTGTTGGTGCGAATATCCAATTGGGTAAAGCAGGTAACACTATCGAATCAGACAGCGGTAATATAATACTTAAACAAGACGGTGGCACACTTGCTACTATCTCAGGTGCTAATGCAACAGCATCAAGTCACTTTGTTACTAAGGCACAATTAGATGCATTAGATTCAGAAACAGGAACAGGTTTCGCAATTGAACTGGGAGATATTGATACTTCTCCAGGCGATGGCGATTGGCACATTACTCCAGACAGAGGAGACTATGCAGGTAACAGTAGTGTTATCAGACAAGGTGCAGTTGTATCATTAGATAACGACACCAAAATATCAACTGCCATTGATAAATTAAATGAAGCAACACTTAATGTTTTTAACAACACATTTGTAAGAGATGTTTCATTTACTACAAATGTTACTCAAGGTGGTAATCCACTTACAGCAACATTAACAATTTCTACAACAGGAACTCCAAACAAATACGATATTACTTGGGGCGACGGTGATGTAACAACCGGTACTACAGATAGTACCCCAAGTCATACTTATACAGATAATAGTAACTCACCATTTGATGTAACAGTCAGAGCATACAATGATACAGGTGCTGGTGAAGGTTCAGAAGCCTCCCACACTGAAACAAACTTTATAACATTATATACTGCAACACCGGTTGCAGACTTTGAATTGTATACAGCATCAAGTGGCGGTTCTGCTTTAACAGGAAATAATAGACATATTAGAGCAGGCGAAACAATTTATTTAGAAAATACAACTACCAACTCAGGCAGTTCAACAAATGCTTTCCAAGTTAATTGGGGAGATGGTGGTGCAAACAGTTCAGTATCAGCAGGAGCGGCTGGTGATGTAGGCGGCGGAAGATTAAGCCATACTTATACAGCAGATAGTGGCAGTAGTATGCACACAATCACAATGCAGTTGACTTCACACAGTTCAGCAAGTCCAACAGACGTACCTGATACTACAACTGATTCATTAAAAGTTTATAATGCCAGTATTTCAGATCCAACAGGAACACTAACAGGTAAAAGTATTACTTTTGGTGAAAGCAGTACAGGAACAAGTCCAAGACTAGCACACAGTTATACTGACAACAGTTCAGAAGATACTGTAGCAGTTGGATCAAGTGTTACAAGAATTACAGTCGCAAGTGCAGGCTCAACAACAACCACAACAGCAATGGGTTCATATGTATTTGATGCAAACTCAGGCACAGTTGTTGCTACTATTGATGGCTCAGCCGCTGGTAGTAGAGCATTAACAACAGGTGACGATAGTGGAACATATACTTCATTAGTTATTAACGAAGAAGCAGATGGTCAATTCTTAAGTGCAACAGGAACAGGATTAAGTTTTACAAACTCAATTTATGCTCCTAACTTAAAGAAATTCTACAAAGCACAAATTAGCAAAACAACATCAGAATTAGGAAAAGGTTCACACAGTTTCAAACTAGGTGACGACAGTGGTTCTACAAACATTCTTTCATTTGTAATGGACGATGTTACAAGTACACCAACAGTAGATATGAGTAGTGCCAGTATTGCTCAGGCAAGTGCTGGAACATTAGTTTATGTTTCAGGTGTTCCATACTACACCAACAATGCTACATTAACACTAAGTGGCGTTGAAGTTTACGATTGGATAGGTCAAACATATAGAAATGACAGTACACCATTTGATGTAGTTAACGGTACAAACTTTGAAAGTACATCAGGCTCAGCAATAGGCAGTAACGGATTTAGTTATGCTGATGTTGACGGAGCAAGTACATTCTTAAACAGTGGTACTCCAGTTGCTGAAACAGGTAAAACAAGTGGTTCACCATACGCATTAGGCGATGTTACAGTTAATGTTAACGGTGGCGGAACAGGTGTTGAACAACTTAAAGCAAGAATGAACAACGTTAATGGTAACGGTTCATACGCAGAATTAACAAGTACTAAAGTACAAGCATTAAACAGTAACTCAAATGTTGTTGAAAATGCAATAGCAGTAAGCGACAGTTTAGGTGCTACATTCGATGATGATGCAAAACGTATTACAGGATTTGGTACTGCTAGTGATAATCCAGCAATAGCAGGTTCGACTAACTTCTATACAGCAAATGGATGGAGTGGTGCAGAAACAATAGCAGGCACAAGCGAAGCAGTTATTCGTTGGGGTACTTTACAACACTTTGATACAGATTTAAGTTCAGGTTATTTACCAGCAGGTCCAGACTTGAACACAGGCAGGAGTGGTACACAATACTTTACTTTTGCATTTAGAAGAACAGCAATGGCTAACTTCACAGTAACACTCACAGGAACAGTTAGTGGAATGTTTATAGCGGCTCCAGGTACTGACATTGATAATGCTAGTACTATTAACGGATGGTTGGACTGTGGCATAACATATGCAGGTGCAGGTACTCCAGGTGGTGACACCGGCAATGGTGGTAACGGATCAAATGGTTGTGCATTTACTTCTGGAGACAGAATACTAGATGGAACAGCAATGAGCAACGACAGTTTCACATTTACACTTGGTGACCAAAATGGTACAGGTGCAACAGGTAATAACATATTAGTAAGAATCAAGTTAAACGACGGTGATTCTTTAACAGCAATTAGTATAGCATAGGAATAGAAAATGGCAATAAGTGACTCACAAAAAGTTGACCTACTATGGAAAAAGGTAGGTTTTGCGAAAGCAAAAACAGATACGAACTCAAACAAGTTTGCTCCCAACGAAGCAACCGCTTCTAAGGCAAAGATATCTGCTAGTCAGATACTACAGCAAAGTGGTTCTATACCTGGAACACAACCAACTTCCAATACAAGTATTGTAGAAGTTTATAATGATAGTGTAGGTAATACATTACTTACTACTGAAGACGCAACGTCATCAGATAACAGAACTTGGACAACAGGAGTCACAAATTGGGTAGATCCAAGTTTTGGTGCAACATACCAGTTAAAAGTGTATGCGGCGGCTAGTGGACAAGCAAATCCACAAACAAATGGTACGCAACTATTTGAAACAGGTTCAGGTAATGATGACCAATGGTACTTTGACTATGATGCAGGTATTCTTAACTTTATTGGTACTAACTTACCAAGTGCAATCGGAACAGCAACAGCAAACGTAATTTACGTTGCAGGTGGCAAGTACGTTGGAGCATTTGGAGTAGGTGGATTAGATACTAGTACAACATTTAAGAAATCCAACTTAGCGGCAGTATATGCCGACGGCACTATCTCAGACGGTGACTTAATTCAAGTATCAGATAACGGTGATGGTGAGTATGCTTTTTATATGGCTAATCAAGATAACCCAACTCAAGCAAGTCATTTAATACTAATGAGTACTGCTGATAGTTCAGGATCAGATTCAGCAACTATGAGAGCAAATGTTTCTTACAGTGATACAGGTGCTAATTTAATTGGTAACATCAGTGCAGGAGCATCAGGCTTCAGAACTACAGTTGAAGTTACTCAAGCATTTGATGGCGACACAACTTTAAGAGTAGGTGATGCCGGTGATGCAGATAGACTTATGCCAGATGCAGAAGTAGATTTATCAGAAGTAGGAACTTATGTAGCAGTGAGTAACTTTGTATATGGTGCGGCGGCTGACACAGACGTTAATGTAACTATTGCAAGTAGCACAGGTTCACAGGGTACTGCGGTAGTAACTGTAACAAAAGCATAATAATACTTGACTTTCAATAAAAATTCATTATAATTATACTGAAGAATAAATATCAGTATGACTAAAAGTAAAACTCAAATGACTAAGGCAGAACTTATCGATACTTTGAAAAAAGCAGAAGAAAAGATTTTGTTCTTAGAAACTATCAATAAAAGCCTAGAAGAAGAACGTGTAAGTATGGCGGCAAAACTTTTAGATGATGACGAAAACAATCTTGTTGATGTGCTAAAGAATAAAGTAAAAGCACTCGAAGAGGAACTATCAAACAAGTAAATGGCAATTAAAGTATTTGTGTACGGCACATTAAAAAGAGGCGGTAGCATCAGAGGTGTTCAAGAGCAAGATCCTGACAAAAAGTTTATAGGTATGGCTGTAACCGCCCAAGACAAATACAGTATGATGGATATGGGAAGTTTCCCAGCATTGCTGTTTAATGGCGAACACAAAGTAAGTGGAGAAGTATTTGAAGTAACTCCTAAAGGCTTAGATGACTTTGATATGATAGAAGGATATCCAGACTTTTACAACAGAGCAGTAATAGATGTTCAAGGGGAAGGTAAATGTTTTGTTTACTATATTCCTTTGTTTGCAGAAGACTCTACAACAGGCGAAAGGATAGATAATTTAAAACAACACGGCTGGGATATGAATCCAGTCAACGAAGAAAGTCCGCATATTTCATTAGCGGCAAACACATTAACATATAACGATCCATATAGTGACACATACATACAGGACTATGATTATGAACTCGACGACAAAGAAGACATTTAAAAATCAAATATTAACTTATAATAGAAACCCTAAACTAACTCCTTGGTTCGATAAGCGACTTGATGCCGCTATTGAAAATATGATGTTCAAGGATCGTAATCAACTCAATATGATTAATGAAGCATTAACCACAGATTTATTAGAGTACAGGCAGAAGCATAACAAACATACTGTCTGTATTGGAATGAGCGGAGGCATCGATAGTGCCTTAACCGCATCGCTTTTTAAGAAAGCAGGATACAGAGTAATAGGTGTAACGATGCCTATATACCAAATAGAAGAAGAGACAGACAGAGGCGTAGAAGCCTGTAAAGCATTAGGTTTGGATCACAGACACATTGATTTATCAAATGCCTATAATGCCGTAGTAGATGCAGAAGCAAAACTAGATGCTAGTATATTAAGTAATTGCAGACACGGTAAGATTAAAAAAGGTAATATAAAAGCAAGACTTAGAATGATTACACTTTACAACTTAGCAAGTGCCAGTAATGGGTTTGTTGGAAGTACAGATAACTTTAGTGAACTAGCCGCAGGGTTTTGGACACTACACGGAGACGTAGGCGATGTAGCACCTATTCAGAGTCTTTGGAAAAGTTGGGAAGTACCTGCACTAGCAGAAATAAATGGGGTGCCACAATCAACTATTTCAGCAGTACCCACAGACGGACTTGGCGTAAGTACATCAGACGAGGACCAATTTGGTTTCAGTTACTTGGAATTTGATTTAGCATTAAATGAAATGATAATGCATCAATCAAGTGACGTAACAAAGTTTGATGGTAAAATGACCGAACAAGATGTTAGTATTTGTCTCAACGTTGCAAAACGTGTATCAGGTACAGCATATAAAAGATTCAATCCTTTAAATCTTCAACATCCAATGGACAGTATGAGATTTAAAAGACTTGAAGGACTTGACTCACAATTTTGATAGTTTATAAAATTGTTTGTTAAATAACACAACAGGAGAAAATATATGTTTAATTGGATTAGAAAATTATTTGGAACTTCAACACCCGCACCTGCTCCGGCACCTGCACCTGCTCCTAAAAAAGCACCAGCAAAGCCAAAAGCAAAAGCAACACCTAAAGTTAACCTATCTACTAAGACTAAAAAAGAATTAGAAGATTACGGTAAAGCACAATTTGGTGTTGACATTGATATGCGTAAAAAGAAGTCAGACCTTATAAAGCAATTACAAGACTTAGATAAGAAGAAGTAATACAACTTTCAAGGTAAATATTAGGTATGAATAATATTTACTTGTTTCAACCTAATTTCAAAATTGGGGCAGGAAATTTCTTAGGCTACTGGCTTCCATACAGCATTGGCTGTTTATGGAGTTATGCAAGGCAATCAAGTATCGTTAGTGAAAACTATATTGTTAAAGATATAATTTTTAAACGAGAAGATCCAGATAAACTAATGGCACGACTAGATAATCCTAGTGTCTGTGCCTTTAGTTGTTATATGTGGAATTGGGAATATACCAAACACATAGCACAAAGAATCAAAGAAGAATATCCAGACTGTACAATATTGTTTGGAGGTCCTCAAATCACAGACAGACCTGAGGAAGAAAAATTCTTTGAGAAACACCCATACGTCGATACAATTAGTTTAGCAGAAGGTGAAGAAGCATTTACCAAAATGCTAGAAACTAAAGTAGCAGGCGAACCCTTAAAGAAGATATACGAGTTACCAAGACTAGTAGACTTGGATATACCTAGTCCTTACTTGGACGGAACCTTTGATAAAATTATAGCAGACAATCCAGACGTAGTATGGAACGGAACCTTAGAAACAAATAGAGGTTGTCCGTTTGCCTGTACCTTTTGCGATTGGGGAAGTTTAACATACGCAAAGATTAAAAAGTTTCCTATACCCAAAGTAATACAAGAACTAACTTGGATGTCAGAAAACAAAATAGATTATGTTACTATTGCAGATGCTAACTTTGGAGTGTTCAAAGACAGAGATATGGAAGTTACAGAAAGTCTTGTTTCATTACAAAAAGAATACGGCTATCCTAAAGTTGTTGATGCAACTTGGTACAAAAATAGTAGTGAAGATGTTTTAAAGATTGTTAAAAAGTTTATCAGTAGTGGACTCAACAGAGGCATTACTTTAAGTGTGCAAAGTATGGATATGGACGTACTAGAAGAAATCAAACGTAGGAATATGGAGTTCAGTAACTTAAAAGAAATATTTGATATCTGCAATAAAGAACAAATACCAAGTTACACAGAACTCATATTAGGCTTACCTCTGGAGACATTTGATAGTTGGTGCAAAGGTTTATGTGATGTAATTGAAATGGGTCAACACAATGCTATTGAAAGTTGGTTGGCACAATTACTAGAAAATGCTCATATGAATACTCCAGGGCAACACAACGAACACGAGTATGATATTATCAATGTTAAGAGTTATGTGAGTAGTGAAGGGGAAGAAGATAACATAGAAGAAACTGTTGATTTAATACGTGGTACCAAATATATGCCACGAGAAAAGTTTATAGACAGTTGGCTATACAGTTGGATGATTAACAACTTTCATAATTATGGTTGGACACAAATGCTGTCAAGGTTTGTACACAAATACAGAAACGTGCCATATTTAGACTTCTACAACACCCTGTGGGACCGCATACACAACGATAAAGGATTTGTAAACTCAGAGTTCAACAAAGCAAAAGAATACATCAGCAGATACTTAGAGACAGGCGAAGCAGATGGATTTAATGGACACACTTTGATGTGGGACGCCCAGAAAGATTTTCATATTAATAGACAGCAAGTATTAGATTTTATAAAGTCAAGTATTATAAATGATTATGGGATAGACGAAGAAATTTTTAAAGACTTAATACAATGGCAGGAAGATTTTGTAACATCATATGATATAGAGTATCCTATGCAAGTAAAACAAAATTATAACTTTCACGAATTTATTACTGATGAAGAGTGCAAGGAACTTACTAAACACGATAACAAAATAACAGTAAACTTAGTAGACACATTTACAGACACTGAAGATTATCTCAACAGAATGTATTACAAACGTAGACAAGGTTGGGGTAAAATTAGAGTTGATTAACGATAATCATCTAAGTTTATAATACCTTCGTCGTATATACCCTTACCGAATTCTAACTTTTTCTTTTTCTTTTTCTTACCTGATTTTTTGACTGGACTATATCCGTACATACCTAAAAAGTAGTTTGGACTTCTGTCTTCGTGTGGCATAGGCGGAATGCTTTTGCTGGAATCAGTGGAGCCACTGTCGGCGTTTCCGCCATCTGCAGAACCAGTCGCCCCTCCTGAACTTGTGCCGGCACCTGCTGGTCCGGATACATTTGCTGTACCGGCGTTAAGTTTTTTCTTTTCGAATAAATCGATATCTTTCATAACTCTATGCTGATAAAGTAGGGAAGTTAGGATGGTTAGGTGTCGCCGCAGAAACTTCTGCTTTGGTATCACTCACACTTTCTAAAGTCCTTGAATCGTAATCATATGCTTTATGAATTGTGTTGTCTGCTACTTTTTCAAAGTATTGTACAACTCTATCAGTACCACTTACGTCTACTAAATCTATGTAAAAACAATCGTAAGCATCTGCGTCGACGTGATGCTCTGGACTTGCTTGTACATAACTTTTTTCTGCTGGTATGATACTAGTATCAACACCTGCACTTGTCATATCGTTTACTAATTTATCTTTAGTATCCAATCCTGCGTAATAATGACTCATTATTAAATCTCCAAATTAATTTGTAATAGTATTTATCACTTTGGAAGTTGCTCTCCGTTTTCATCCATATTTCCAAGGTATTCGTGATACTTGCCCATACTGTGGTCAGCAAAGCCATCTACTAGGTTGAAACTTTTAATAGCCTCCCAATTACCTCTGCATTTGTCTTTGAATCTTTGCCAGTATGTTGCTTTTCTTATGTTGCCATAAGTGTTGATGTATCTTAATACTCCGCTATGTTTGAAAATTAAATTAAAGAATGTTGGCGGAACAACAGTGACTAAGTCGTTGTTGTTTCTGTATCTATAATAAGGGAAGTCTATTAGTTTGAGAAATTCTCTTGTGCCTACTCTTGGTTGCCCAAACGTATGACATCCACCATCAGGCTTTAGTTCAACAGCAACCAATAGTGCCATTGCACCACCTAAACTGTGTCCTACTACCCATAATGTTTTCTTTCCACTCTTATTATGTTTTGCAAGTGCTTCTTTAATTCCAGGGATTACCTTCTCATATTCTGCATAAAAACCTCTGTGTACTCTACCCTGTACGTGATGCTTTACTGGGAACGTTTTTAAGTCTGCCGCAATGTCATTCAATTGCGTAGGCTCTGTTCCTCGACAAGCAACCAACACATCATCTTTATCACTTAGCACATAAGCCTGTGCTCCGTCTACGTCGATGAATGTGGGTGGTAATGGTTTATTTAAAAACTTTTTAAGAGGCTCTAAATCCTTTATCCCAGGTCTTGCTTTTAGTAAGTCCTTGGGTTCACAGTATGCTTGGTGAGCCAGCATACTTAACAACAAACCGCGTTCACGGTAGTTCATTTCTTTTATTGCCATTTTTATGTTACTCCTGTATTGTATGTATGATGTAAAAATACTCTTACCTACGTAGTATTTATAGAAATTAGATAAATATTAATGTACAAAGAACACAGTATTACAAGAAAAAACACTATTAAATATAGGAAATAAAATGGCAAACATTAAACAATTCGGAATCAAAGGTATAGGTTCCACAGTACAATTTGGTAAAAGCGGAAACAAACTTATCAGCGATTCAGGAGTGTTAAAAGCAACATTGGCTGATGGCACAACTTTAGCAAAAGTAAAAGGAGCAGATGGTACTGCTTCAGATGAATTTGTTACTAAGTCACAGTTAGAATCTACTTTTGTTGAATTTACTCAGTACATTAATACTTCTGTAGCATATACAGACGGTTCTGTAAACTTAGGAGACATTGTAGGTAATACTGCTGTAATAGGTGTTTCAGTAACAGTACCAACTGGATGGACAGGCGGAACACCAACAATCACAATAGGTGATTCAGGTGATCCAGATAGATTTATTAGAACAACTGACGTAGACTTATCAGAAGCAAGTCAGTTTCAATCAGACGATATGCACGTTTATAGTGCAAACACAACATTAACAGCCACAGTAAGTGCCGGCGGAGCAAGTGCCGGAACAGCAACAGTTTTAGTTGAAATGGTTGCAGAATCATTAATACCGTTGAACTACGGTGACGTTAGTTAAGGAGCATTAGATGGCAGATATTAATCAGTTTGGATTAGTAGGATTAAGTGGAGACGTTCAGTTAGGTAAATCTGGCGTAAGACTTTTAGACGACAATGCCAATAGTGTGTTCAAGGCAAGAAATGCCAGCAATAATGCAATGGTCAAAATGAAGGGTGCAGAAGCAACAGCAAGTGACGAATTCATTGTAAAGGCACAATTACCAAGTGCTGATACTCAATTAGGCTTTGCAAGAAAAACTATTAACTTTGATGACGGTACAGTTACAATAGCAACTATACCGGCAAACTGTGCTATCACACAGGTTGATGTTATTGTAGGTTCAGGCTGGAGTGATTCAGACGCAACTACTCAGGTTACAGTTGGTGACTCAGATGATGCTGAACAGTACTTTAATAATGCTGTAGACTTTACAACAGCAGGTACATATAGAAGTACATATAAAGAAGCATATACAAGTGGTACTACATTGAGTGCTACAGTTACTACAGGCAATGCAACGGCAGGAACTGCCACAGTACTTGTTAAATTGAAACATAAAACAATTAAAACAAGAGCCGCAAATGCACCAACAGACTATGGTGATCTTTCGTAATAAATAATTTACTTAATAAGAAAAAAGGAGCATTTTACTGCTCCTTTTTTTGTGTTAGGGATTCCGCACCAGGTTACATAATAGGTTGCATTGCGACATACATAAACCAAACAGTGAACGCGAGTCCACCGAGTGTTAGTAAGTCTTCGCAAGTTTGACCATCGGGACAATATTTTTCTTTGAATTCTAAAACATTGTCAGTCATCTTTTCTAAAACTGATTTGTAATCACTTTTTGTGATTATAGACATTTATTTCTCCTTGAGTCTAAATAGTTAGCACTCTCGTTCACATTTCCTTACGGACAATGCTCAACTGAAAAAGTTCCTTAACTTTTCATAAGTTTGAATTTCTCAACACTTAAACAACAGTTGTTGTGGAAGAGAGTAGTATTCTTCCACCTGTATTTATATACGTTGTTTACTTAATTGGTTTAAATGTGGCTATTTTGAGTTAAAAGATTTTTGACCAGATGCGAATGCTCTGTTAATTAAATTTGTCAAAGGATATAAAAATACTTTTGGGTCGTGCATCATTTCAAAGTTTTTGATTGTGCCTTCTTTAATTGCTTTTACTCTTACAGGATCTTTTTTGATTATGTTGCCTATTTGAGGTGCTAGTTGTTTGCCTAATTGATATTGTAATTCGGGTAACTGCCCTTCATCTCCTTTTTCTAAAACATAGTCAAACGATAACTCTTCGAGTTTGTCGTAGTCTATGTAATCTTCATACATATAAAAACCAAGATTTTTCAAATACTTTACACTTGCATTATCGCATAATATTATAGACGGATGTCCTTGTATAAATCCGCAGTAAGTTTTTTCTGTAATAAATCCACCTGGCACTATGCTTTTTAAATATTGGTCACAATAGTTATCTGGTATAAATCTAGGATCGTTTACGTTTTGTGGTGTAAACAAAAAACTTTCAAACACAATTCTATACTTGAAGTTTTTGATTAAATCAATCATAGGACGTTGTATGTCGTTGTTTGTTATATACATTTCCTTAGTATTGCCCAAGTCCAAGTTTCTAGGTAAGTCACAGTTTGCATTTAACCATTGCCAATTATCACAATACTTCTCAGGTGACTTTAGTCTGTCGGGTCTGCTTTCTAAATAACTGTAATCACAATCAGGATATTCAAATATACCTGACTCTAATAATGCTCTTAATCCTGCACTCCGCCAACTGCGAAATCTACCATTTAGTGTCATTGCTCGATGAGGTTTATTTGTTCTAAAGTATTTGGCAAGGTAATCCTCATTGGTCAACTGCATCAAATCATCTGCATCAGGAAAGTATCCTTTGTATCTTCTATGATTATTTACATAGTATGCTTCTAACAAAAACAAATCAAAATGAAATATTTTAACGTTAAGTGCCTTGTTTAATTTTCTATTGAATTCTTTGTTGTTTGAATTTATTATAAAGTAAATGTTTTCATCTTGTATTTTACTAAACAAATTTACCAGTTCATCTCTATAGTCAGCAAATTGCTTAGTGACACTTACTTTTGTTTGATCTCTGATTACTTTGCCTGTAACACTTCCAAAACCAATTTGACTTTCGCTTATAGTTTCATTTATTATAACTGTTTCGTAAGCCGCACACAACGTTTGTAATATTTGTTTTCTGTTAGGCAACGAAATTAAATCGTGAATACATATTGTACACATTTTAAATGATGGATTAACAATGCCCCAATACCAACTGTTACGTTTGCTGAAACTTGAAATGAAATTAGGATCATCCATAGGCACTCCGTAATTGATTGTGTACACAGGTCTAGCAAATAAGTTATTCTCATTTGCTTCTTCTATAGGACCGCGAGTGTTATACGGCTCATTCAATATGTTATCTTCTTCACTATTATTGTGAGAATCTCTATTGATTGTGCCAACTAAATCAAATGTATTATCTCCGAACGAAGTAATGGATATTTTCATACACATATTTATTGACACTGATACTATAATAGTGTATAATATGATTATAAATTAAAAGGTAGGTAGTATGGCGATTCACGCAATGGTAGACATAGAAACATTAGGCACAAAAGAAGATGCTGTTATACTGACTGTGGGTGGAGTTAAGTTTGATCCTTACACTGACAAAGAAACTTATGATAGATTTCTTATGGCTATTGACATTGACGAGCAAACTGCTAACGGCAGAGTTGTCGATGAAGGCACATTAGAATGGTGGGGAACACAACCTGCAGAGATTCAAGAAGAAGCATTTTGTGAAGAAGGCAGAGTAAGTGTAGAAGAATTTTGTACAACATTTACTAAGTGGTTAGTTGGATGCGACAAGAAGTGGGCACAAGGTCCTAGATTCGATTATGGTATACTTGAACACTTTTATGCACAGTTTGGTTACCACAAGAATTGGTTTTATTGGCAAGAGCAAGATGCTAGAACATTGTTTGGCTTAGTACCAGGCGATCCTAGAAAAAACTTAGATGGCGTACAAGAAGGACATCACTCAGCAGTTGAAGATGCAGTTGTTCAAGCCAAGGCTGTACAGAAATGTTTCAAACATTTTAATATTAATGAATGGTAAACTATAAATATATTTGGAGATAACTTATGAATTTTGTACCTTATGTAGTAGAGAAAGTAGCAGGCGGAGAACGTAGTTACGATATCTACAGCAGACTTTTAAAAGAAAGAATTGTATTTTTAAATGGTGAAGTAAATGATCCAGTATCAAATAGTATTTGTGCTCAGTTACTTTTCTTAGAAGCAGAAGATCCAACAGCAGACATTAGTTTTTATATTAATAGTCCAGGCGGAACTGTAACAAGTGGTATGGCAATGTATGACACAATGCAATACATTAAGCCAGACGTGTCAACTATTGTAATGGGACAAGCGGCTAGTATGGGTAGTTTGTTAGCACAATCAGGTGCGGCTGGTAAAAGGTTTTTACTGCCAAGAAGTAGAACAATGATACATCAACCATTAGGTGGTGCAAGTGGACAAGCAAGTGATATACAAATTCGTGCAAATGAAATTATGCGTATGAAAACAGAACTCACTGATATCTATGTACATCACAATAGCAAAGGCAAAACTTATGAAGAGTTTGAAAGTGCTATGGATAGAGATAACTTTATGAATGCCCAGGAGGCACTAGACTTTGGACTTGCAGATGAGATAATCGATAAACGTCCAGATGAAGATTCCTAATTTATTATCGACCAGTCAATGTGAAAACTTATTAGAAAAATTTAAAAAGTTTCCTAATCAAGTTTATCACACAACCGATCCAACATTTAGATTTAAGCCTAGTGCTATAGGACATTTCCTAGTTTGTGAAATGAGTTTGAATGAATGTGTTGGCTTGTGGGGAGAAGTACAAAAGAATATGCCTTGGGCCTCAGAACTTGTTACTGCCCGTATACTGTTTTATAAAAAAGGTTGTGGTATAAACCCACACATAGATTCTAGTTATGGAGAACAAGACTCCAATCACAGTATAATTGTACAACTGAATGACCCTGAGCAATACAAAGGCGGAACACCATATTTAGAGGAAGATCCAATACTGCTAGAACAAGGAGATGCAGTAGTCTATAACTACAACAGAAAGCATAGTGTGAGTACTGTGGAGCAGGGGCATAGGTTTGTTCTGAATCTAAGAGTCAGGCGTACTTAATCTATTAAATACTAGTATGCAAGTTATAACATTAACTTTCGAACAAATTAAAGAAATTTGGGAAAAGGAGTTATGGCCTAACAGAGAAAGTGCAATAGAAACTCATAGTGCAATGACCTGGCCCTTAACTAATACAGTCCCATACGATATGGAAATATTCGAGTATATTCCTGCCTTTTATGCTATAGAAATAGATAATAAAATTGTAGGAGTAAACAGCGGACATAGAACAGAAGATAAAGGTTATAGAAGTAGAGGTTTATGGGTACACCCAGATTTTAGAAGAAAAGGTGTAGGTAATTTACTCTTAAAAATATTATGCGAAGAAGCATTTAATAGAGACTGCGAATGGATCTGGAGCATTCCTAGAAAGAGTGCATTAAGTACATACAAGAAGTCAGGCTTTACCACAGTTGGTGATTTCTTTGACGAAGGTATGGAATATGGTCCCAACATTTATGTTTATAAGGATTTAGATTGAACGATATTTTAAAAGGTGGGTATGCAATAGATGACCAATTAACAAAGTCATTTATTAATACACTACTATACAACACAAACATAGATGATTTTTCGTCACACGATGGTATGACTGAATTACATAAAACATTTCCTAAACTAATGCGTGAATGGATTGCAAGTTCAGAACTAAACAAAGTAGAAGGACTGGCACACTTTAAACATTCAACTGTAACAAATGGCACCAGCGAAGCATTTATAATGTTCTTTATGAGGTATATGAATTTTGTAGAAAGGTTTGTATTTTTCAAAGGCGACTTTATTATGCACAAGGTAGCAAGTAATGTTTCAGGACTTAATTGGGACTGGATCGAATCTGCAGATGACATAGATAAAGGTGATGCACTGATAGTCAGTTGTCCGTTTAGTGACTTTGGACAAGAACACCCTGAGATGTTACAGGCATTAGATGTTTGTGATATGTTAGACATACCAGTATTGATTGATATGGCATACTTTGGTATGTGTGATAATTTGCAAATAGATTTAAATAGAAAGTGTATTAAAGATGTCACATTCAGTTTAGGGAAAACATTTCCTATTATTAACTTTAGGGCAGGTGTTAGATTTACAAAAGACGAAATAGATGATCCTGTGGTGTTTGCTAACCAACACGGCATTGTAAACACATTTGGTGC
>Ga0181390_1000124_pt1 | contig 30186 bp, 25 predicted proteins | sample 13SPOviralmetaG_FD_130085 | JGI IMG/M metagenome (GOLD analysis project Ga0181390, IMG submission 130085) | Marine viral communities from the oligotrophic San Pedro Time Series (SPOT) site, San Pedro Channel, CA, USA - 13 SPOT_SRF_2010-07-21 | ecosystem: Environmental > Aquatic > Marine > Strait...
TGCATATTGTTTGAGTTAGATGTATCATAGAACGAATGAACCGACTGGTACGTGATAGCACCCTGCTTCTGTGAAAGGAGACGAGAGAGTTGATCCGGAGGTGGAGTGATAACCGAACACACGAGGCGAACATCAGATAATTCGTAGATACTCGTGAGGTAATCCGTGGTATTGGGGTCAAGAACTGAACTTGCCGGAAGGACCTGCATCGCCATTGAATCACTTTCAAGCATTATGGAAAGATTTATTGAACCAAGAGTATTTGCCGTCAGAGGAAGACTCTGACCCGAGTTTAACAATCCACAAATTAAGGGTACACAGAAAGACGACTTTTCTTCTTTACATACAACACTATCCTTGTGTGCTTCATAATTGGGAAGAGTTAAAGCAGATTCGGAGAGATGACCGAGACCATCTTCTAAACCGCCAGTAATGGAAAGATAAGAACTCAACCATCTGTTGTAATTCTTTTCATGACTGATTGTGGTTTGTGTCCTCCCGCTTCTCCAAATAAGAGACTGCATTACGGAGTAAACACCAATCTTGGAACTAATCGTCAGAGGGTCCGTATCAAGTGGGGCAACAGGAGGGGAAGCATCAGTCTTGAAGAATCTGATATCACCAACGAGGCGAACCGAACTAGGATCTAAAACGAAATTACCTTCGGGAATCGTGAAGTCAAGTTGAGAATATCCCTTCTTGAAAGCATACTTGTTGTCAGTGGACTTATTCGACGGAGCGAGTTCAAGATATCTAGATGTCATTTATAATCTTTGAAAGATTAAAAAACAAGGATAAAAAAAAATCAAAAGAAAAAACTTAATAATTTGAACCACCCGAAAACATAAAATACAATTGCTAACAAAACATAGCAATCACAATCATCCATATTATATCTTAGATAATTTCCGTCAAGGGTAAATCTCTCAAAAAGTTCAATAAAAAGAGTATGTGTTATATTGAATATTTTTCAACATTTACCCTTGACGGTTTTTAGGATAATGTCGATGAAGATGCTTCCACCAAACCTCCACCTCCTCCAATATTTGCTTGAACTGGTTGTGCTATTATTGTAGGTTTAGGAGGTGGCGGTGGTGGTGGCGGTGGTGCTTGTTTTTTGTGATGACCGAATAATTCACTGATATCACTTACAACACTCCCAACAACACCTAAACCAACACCGGCGACCGCAAGTAATGGGTCGCCCGTAGCAACACCAAGCAAGTCTGCAGTTGAACCAAGTTCATTCATGAAATTACCAACTTTATCGCCAGTATTATCACCATAAAAGAAACCATGTTTAGATTGCTCGTATATGTCAGAACCTAACATTCCGGCACTAAATAAAGCACCACCAACCTTGCCGACTTTACCCACAACCTTTCCTGCTTTCTCTCCAAGTGAACCTGCTTCTTCACCAGCAGATTCACCGACTTTGACATCATTAGCAACTTCTCCACCACTGTTCGATGATGCCTCCACAGTAGCATCACCTTCACTTGAACCCGCTTGATTGCTTTCCGGTTGTTCTGATTCACCTCCAGTTGATTGTCTTTGATTGGGAGTATCAGCAGATAAGTCAGTCATCTCAACTCCTTCGGGATTACCCACAGAACCCGATGGTGGTGGAGCAGAAGCAACAGATGACTTGACTGTATTATATACACCCGATCCTGCTTTACCTAAACGACCTCCGACATTGTTAGCAAATCGTACCGATCTAAGTTTTGAAACATCACCACCGCTGTTGATAAAGTTTCTATATTCACCGACTTTTTCACCAACAAGTCCGGCATATTCACCGACTTTCTCCTGAGCGTCCTTTTGTTTCTCCTTGATACTAGCAACACTTTCTTTGATACCAGTTTCAATTTTATTTTCTCTACCTAGTACTTCATCTCTGTATTGTGCTATGTTGTTGTTGTCTAGATCACGAATAGCACCCGCCCGTGCAACATCACCCTCTTCCTGAGCGTTCGCCATATCTATACCCGAACTGATACCAGCGTATTCACGAGATTCCCGAAACATATTTATAATAATATGAAACATAAAAAAATACTTATCAAAAAAACTATTATTTATCATTCAAATACTTCATCTTCATCTCCCGGTATTTTTCCTTTGTATAACATCTTATCTCCGATTCCGATTAGTTCTGAAAACCCCGAATAGAAATGTGCCGGGTTCTGCTGAGCGTCGATATAAAGAAAGTTGTATCGTTCCATCTGTGAAATCTTGTAATAATTCTCAAAGTTCTTCGGTGCTAAGTCGCTGTACTCCTCTTGAAGTTTTTCCCATTCCATGTTTGATTGCTGACGATATATCAAAATATCGGTAGCATTCGATCGTATCATATTACTAACAGCACGAGCAGACTGAACGAATATCATAATTGATAACTCATAATGTCTGAAGCGGGTGGCGAGAGAATTGATTGCATTACTTGAAGATTTCTTGAAATCACGAGAAATTATATCATCAAGAATAAGTAGTTGAGTCGGCATATCCTCACGATCATAGGACTTCTGTTTAGCAACTAAATCATCAATCATTTTGTTTTCGTAGTGATCTTCTAGTCGGAAAGCATCACCCATGAACTTATACATTTTTGGATCATTACCTGCTGTATTCGATATTACCAACACATCGTCCCAATAATCTGTTCCGTACATATCTTCTCGTCTCATCATATTGATTAAACTATTTGTTTTTCCGCTACGGACTGAACCATAACCAATCATCATGAATGGTGGTTGGGGAAGTATCGGGTTTACTTGCGGATACTTTCCTTTGTCTTCTAGGTCCTTGACCTTGTAGATTTTAAGACCTTTTGATGATTTGCCTTCCATTATATAATTATCAAGATAAAAAAATGAATGATTAAAACTTACATAATTTCCGTCAAGGGTAAATCTCTCAAAAAGTTTATAAAAAAGGGTATGTGTTATATTAAAGTTTTTCGGGGATTTACCCTTGACGGGTTTTTGATTAGAAACAATTTCCCCAATAATCATCAGAAGAATTATATGATGGTTTACTAGACACAACCCTCAATAGTTTCTGCCTTTCCTTCTCTTTATAACTTTCCTCTTGTTTTTGTTTTTGTTTTTCAATCTTCCGAGATTTTCTCAAAGTATCGTAGTCTTGAATTGCTTTCAATGAGAAAGTCTGCAAGTCTTCTTCCGTATATTTGTATTGTTTGGTCTGTACTGGTGTAGGTTCCGGAGGTGGTTTAGGTTTTGGTTTTGCTGGTTTAGGTTCAACCGGAGCAGGTAGAGATCGGTTTATTTCAACATTCCCGGCGATCTTATTTCCAATAACACTATTTCTCAAACTATCAAGTTCTTGATCTTGCTTCATTTTCTTCAAATCTTTGATCTCTTGTTTCTTTTTAGCATTTGCCCGTCGAACAACCAATGCTTTCTTCCTTGCCTCAGCAAGTTTCTGCTTTTGTTCTTCTGTCATAACTCGTTTCTTACGAACTTTTTTCACGGGTTGTGGTGCTGGTTCTTCAACAACCTTTTCAACAACCTTTTCAACAATAGGTTCTTCAACAATAGGTTCCTCCACTGGTTGAACTACTTCTTTCATCTTCATGGGTTCGCCTCTTGTATCGTCATCAAATACACCTTCTTCGGTTAGTTTAGGTTTCACGACTTCTTGTATTACAACCTCTTCGGGTTCATCGCCACCAATAACATCAGGTAAAAAATCCATTATATCTTAATAGAGATAATAAAAATTGATAGAAAATTGTTAAAAAATATGAGTGAGTTTTCTGTTGTTTCTGTTAAATCTTAAATCAAACTTCCTGTCCTTTTAAATAGTGGAGTAATACTTTGCTGGAAGTGTAAACATATCACAGTTTTCCCCGTGATACCCCTATCAGCAAGACGCTCCATGCTATCACACAAGGATAGGTGAAGTTCATTAAGAGACAAAGGTTCAGAATTATTGAGTTTCACATAAGTCCGTTGATGTGGTTCATAATATAATGCTGTACCACTTTCACGATTACTTGTATCGAACCTCGGGACTTGATATAAGATACGACTAGGTCGCCCCGTCCCCGAGTTAAATGTTGTTTGTGTGAAATTATCAAGACGAACGAAACAACTAGATCTATCCATCAAGTTCGGGACATCATCACTTGCAAATGTCTTTACAGTCAACTCCTTAGCACTTTTGAGAATTGCTCGTGAATGTCCCAATTTACCTTGCATGTTTGCTCTTCTCGTATCTTTATAATGAGGAGCACCATCACCTAGAAGCGTGATGAAACGATAATCTTCATATTGCCTTGGAACAGTAGAACTCATATTGTTCTGCACATAGTCATTGTCTACATCCCACATAAACTGATTGTATCGTGTATCCACATCAACAGCATATTGGGGAGTTCCATTCTGTATCATACGGGCATACCAATTTCCCCTAGGATCTGAAACACTCAATTCCGTTTCTTTATGTTCCATCTTTCTACCGTCATATTTAGCAATATCAACATATCGATTCTTTGTTCTAATCATCACCTTTGGAGTCATACACCAAGTCGTAGTCGCTGATGCTTTCAAATAATTCTTTACAGTTCCGCTTCGGTCTATAGCATCCGTATATGAAGCAAGTACAACTGGAACATCGGCAAACACCTTCTCACCGCTTCCATCATCAGCACCACCTTCAAAACTGACGAGAGAAATAATCATTTCCTCTCCATCTAATTCAAATCTAAGAAGTGAAAACTTCGCCCAATTACGAGAAAGATTGTATCCATTAGTTCCACTTTGTACCACATCACCCACTCTCCAACGAGTATTACCAGCAAAGGCAGAACCATCACCATCATCGTAGTAAACCACCTCATTCATGGATATTGGTTTATTTTCATCCATTGTGATCGGATTTGGAACAGAATGACCGACCCTAAGGAAATATTCACCACTCACACCATTCAACTGCTCTCCATAGACAACATAATCATAGAAATCCTCAAATCTAGATAAGTCTCCACCTTCACAATAACCAACCATACCGACCTCATTTTTCATACCTCTTGATAGACCAATAGCGAAACCGGTATTGAGAGAATACTCATTTGTACCCGATGGATTAAATAATCCCGATAGATCTACTTCAAACAAACCTCGTTGATGAGAAAGGGGTCGTCTATTCAACCAACATACATTGTCATTTCTTTCATTGTTCGGGTTTTCCACTAAACACTTGACTTGCATTTGGGAATCATCAACAAGCGAAACCTCCATACTTCTGTCAACACCCGCTCCATTTATAGCATCACTTTTGAAACTCCAATCATCCGAAGCATATCCAAGGTCTTCTGTCAATATAGCGGTGATAACAATGACAGCACCGGTTCCACCTACTCCCACCGTATCGGCATCGGGAATCAAAGTATCACCAATTCTGTATCCTGATCCCCCGCCTGAGATTTCAACCGAATCAATCACACCTGCAGAACTGGTCGTGATATTAAGTGTTGCACCATCACCTAGACCACTGGTCGTGGTTTCACAATCAAGGAACTCTCCTTCCGCATCGTATCCGGTTCCTCCGTTTGTAAGTGTAGCAAGAGTAGGTTCACCGACTAAACCTATTCCCGCATCGCTCCTCATTTTGTATTTTAAATCAAAACCATTAAACTCTGAACCACTATGTCCGCCACTCGATGATGTTGTAGCAATAGTTCCGGGACTTGCTCCAGCATTGTCAACATCCGTTAAATCAGCATCGGGGTGTGGGAATCCAAGTCTCATACCTTCGGTCAATAATTCTGTATAGTCAGAAAGATTCACATATCTTGGTTCAGTATCAACATTGATATCAAGTAAACTACACATGATTGGAAATGATACAGTATCGATGACCTTTTCCACACTCACAGTTCCATCATCAGTTGCTTCACCGAAATACTGAAACCATATATCAGTAGGGTCAACACGGATTAAACCATCTTTGTTTATCTTGACAGATTGCACGGCAACCTCGCTGTTTGGAGGAAGTTGAACGGGATTCGTGAGATGATTACGGAAACGATATGGTGCTTGATCCAATGCACTTCTATCATACAAATTGACATCGTCTTTTTGATTGGAACAGATAACTAAACTCATTTATATTCTTAAGGAAGAAAATAAATATGTTGAAATAAAAATAAATTAAAATAAGTTTAAAAAAAAAGGTTCAAGTTTTTTATATTTCTCATACTATACAATGCCCCCGAAGAAACCAGTGAAACCAGTACCCGAACAGGACAAAACCCAATTCCCACTTAGTTCCGTAATGGAAGCAAAACCTAAACTGAAAACCAAAGACATCTTTGAAGATTCTAAGGCACGAGGACAAGAACGGATGAGAGTAAGTGCTTTACATAAGGAAGCATATCGTAAAAAGTTAGAAGAAAGGAAAAAGAACCCTAAACCTAAACAAAGGAAAGAAAAGATGAAGTAATCACTCCCATTCATCATCGTTGTCCCATTCATAATCATATTCTTGATGTTCGTTCCAGTTTTCTCGTGTCTTATCAATATCCGGTAATATCACATAGGTCAAACGAACCCCTGCTTTAGCATTGGGTCTTGTCTCAACATAGAGATCACCCAAACAATTCTTTTTCAATTCTCTGTAAAATGCTTCACGACTGAACTTTCTGCCGTCTGCAGATTGTTGATTGTAAACATCGAACAGATAATCTTTGTAATACATGACACGCTCCTCGCCTGTCTTCTTATTCTTTTTCTGACAAGCACCATATTCTACACCATATCCACATTCTTCTTTCTCGGGCACTTCATTCCAAGGACAGAAACCATCCTTGTGGTCCTTGTCTGTGAAACCACCATCTTTGAGTGTTTGATGAAACCAAACCTTCACAGAGTTCCAGTTCCTCTCAACTTGTTCTTGGAGTAGGTCAGTTTTCTTGAAGATACGAGGACAGAAATCACTGATATCCCGATTGTATAGGATATTAGCAAATGCCTCTGCTGGTGCATCCAATACCGGTTTGACATATTCTTTTGTTTTTTTATTCATTCTACCCGAGATCTTGTTGTGAAGTTCCAAGCAGTAATGCCTCCGATCATCTTCACTTGTACCAGCAAACCAATCATTGTTGGTTGTGATGATATAATTAGCATAATCATCAATCACATAGTTCTCCTTGTTTTTCTTATTGATGGTTTGTCGTCTCTCGGTAATCTTGTTCTTGACAACACCTTCCAGTGCTTTATCGCCACCCCAAAATGCTTCATCGAGATTGATAAGGATTTTACCTTCTAGTTGTCCGTTGAAATCACCGAACAGAAACTTAGCATTACTGTTTTGACAATAATGGTCGTCCCCGATGATTTGTCCTAGTTTCTCAAGGATGATACCTTTGCCTCCTCCTTGCTTCGATTTCAATGCTAGAAGAACGCCAGTCTTGATGTGTGGTTTCTGAATATAATGGGAGAACAGATTGAGAACATAGTTGTAGTGTTCTTCATTTCCTTTACACCATAATTCTTTGATATGGTCCAATATCGGTTGAGCGAGTTTCGGGTCATATCCATCAGCAACTTCCTTGCTGATATTGAAACCATTCCACAGGTTGAAAATGTCGGGATTGTTTTTCTGTTTCGGGTCGAACCCGATTGCACGAACTTCACGCCGTTCAATCCATTCACACCACACATTGAAAGGGTTGATTTTGATTTCTTTGGTCTTATCGTTTTCATCGGTGTATGTGTACGAAAACTTTTCCTTGTTGAAATGGTCCTTTGCTTTACTGGGTGTTTTCAGATACCAGCAAGGTTTCATGATATTCGTTCCATCTTCAAGTAAAACCGGTTTCTTATCGAGAATGATATAGTCGCCCGTCTCCTTCACAAAGATAAGTCGTTCATTCATTTCCTTCAACATCTTGGTCTTCTTGGATTTCAGGTCATCACCGCCGGACATGAATACAGATTGAAGTGTCATATTCTTTACAGGATTGACCTTCTCATAAAACTTTCGGAGAGTGGTGATACCAAGTTTGTTGGTTTTATCAGATATTCCGAAAGACTTCCATTTCTGTGCTGGGTTTCGTTTGGTTCCGTTTACATTATTATAGCAAGAATGAAACTTCTTAAACAATCCAAGACCCACTTCATCTCCGTTGGTTATGTTATGCAACGCCATACCGACAAACAAATAGTCATTGTATTCATCTAGGATTTCATCAACAGATATCGCTTCAATGATTCGGGCAACTTCACCAAGGTCGTATGTGGGTTTCTTGATGATTTCAACTTCAATCTCTTCATCTTCAAACTCTGCAATCTCTTCATCTTCTTCAACAACTTCCTCAACCGGTTTAGGTACTGGTGAAACAGGTGGAGAAAGGTTGATTGCTTTGAAGTCGGTGTTGCTCCATGAATTAGATTGGATCAAGTGATATTCGGGATTGTCAACATTATTGTATGGAACCTTTTGTCGGTTATCAGGGTCAAACTTGTATGAATAAAGAAGTCTCATGTTGCCTCCATCACGATACACAGATTTATCACAACCATCAAAGTCATAGAGTTTGTTGGTTTCATTGAACTCCCTCAATTGTTCCATCGTGGTTTCATATCCGTTGACAATGAAATGGAATGAGATAGCAAAACCGTTGATGGTGTATTTCTTCTTCTTCTTGGTTCCCGTTTTAACCTTGGGACCGTGAGATGTTGCAACAGAGATGTTTCCGTCGGGATATAATTGTGTGAGACGCTGGGTCCATTCCTCTAGAAGAGAAACTTTGAGTTTCTCATGTTCTGCTTCATCTTCCGTAAATATATCAATGTCATAGAATGGTTTAATCTTGGACTGGTAGTCAGTCCATTCATACAACCATCGCTTCTTACCGGGTGTCATTACTTTCAAGATGTCGTGTTGTTGTGCTTGTTGAGGATTCAGTTTAGCATTGAAACTGCTTTGACCCTTGAAGTTTTTTAGTGAAATGAGTTGGTCTTCCACGATTTCTTCTTCTTCATCAGTATCAATGAGAAGGCACTCTGTTTCGATTTTTATGATTGATTGATTGATTGCTTGACTTAATGCTGTTTTTAATCTGAAATGAAGTTTCTCTGATTTATCCTTAATATCAATCCATTTGTATTCTAACACATTATCTTCTTTAGATATATCAACATCGGGTTCAGTGTCTACTTCATAAATGTATGTTCTGAACTTTTTCACATCAACGAAACCTTTTTCAGTATAACCATCGTCATCTAGATTGATTCCGATTTCCTCAAACACTTCTCTTTTTGCTGTATCTTTGGGGGTTTCATCACCGTCTTTTTTCCCCCCTGATTGTATCCAAGCATCTTTGTATTTGGTCTCTTTGAGTACCAGCATTTTTCCATTGTGAATGATAATTGACCCCGATGCTTTAATGTCTTCCATATTATCGTCAAGATTTTTTTCTGGAGATTTTACTTTAAGGATTTCTGCCTTTTTAATCAATTTGATTTCATGCTGTCTTACCCTTGTTTGGGTGTTGCCGTTTTTATCTACAAGATTGTATCTCATACGAGGCATATAAGTATTTGGATCTTCTTCACCATAGATGACCTTGGTGATTGTGTATTCGAATATTCCACGGGCAACTGTGTCTCCTGTATTGTAATCAACTGTATTCATTTTGTCTGTTCTATTAAATATACATATTGAATTGTTTTTAAGTCCTTTTTTGTCTGTTCCCATTATATAATAACTTAGATAATAATTTTGAGGAAATTGACCGCATCAACGAAAAACCGTCAAGGGTAAATCCTGAAAAATATTCAAGAAAAAGTATGTGTTAAATATAGAAGTTTTTGGGAGATTTACCCTTGACGGAAATACTTGAAGTATCCATCAAAATTGTTTAAAAAACCCGATAATTTAAATAGTTGGATTATTGCATCACATTGATATTTGCTCCCTCAATCTGTAAGGTCTTCGTGTGAGAGATGAAATGTTTCCAAAGCATATTCTTCTCAGGTTGAGTTGCCTCTTCGTAGCGACACACTAGTCGGATATCTTTTCCACGACCATCATATATGGTATTATCATCAAGGGTCAAAGCACGACCGATCAAGAAGTTAGACTTGAATGACGAGAAGCATCGGGCAACCATTCCGTGAGATTGATTGATGGATTTTTCTAGTTCAATGATGTGGTCCATATTCATACCTTTATCTTTGCTTGCCGATTTATTTGTGTTGCATTTCCGTGAGGGCGTTATTTTTTGGTCGACAACGTAATTATATGAACTCATATTGTTCCCGATACCACTTACACCACTTCTATCAGAGAAATGGTTTATGCCCTGTGTAGTACTCTTAGGGTTGAACTCTAATGTATCAATCAAGTAAGTTGAATCACTATCCACATTCTCCGCCATGGTGTAAATCTTGTCATTATCCGTAGGCATTGAAATGATTGATCTTGCTTTAGCATGTTCGCAAGGAATAGAGAGTGCAGTTTGTAGTTCACCCTTCGTTGCTGAACCAATCACACAAGCAACCGAGGGAACATCATATAATATCTGACCGCCCGATTTCATCTTCTTGATTACCGATTGTTCGTATCCGGGGACTTCTAGTTGTCTGACAACGAGACGAACTTTTGAAAGTTTATATTTCGGAGTTGCTAATGCTCCTTGTTTAGCAACAAGCACCCATTCCGGAATAGAGACCACACTCTCAACTTCAATCTTAGCACCACCATCAATCCCACCAATAGGAGAAAGAGTGATGACATTATCCTTTGAATATCCCGAACCGGGTGAGACCACAACAACATCTACTACAGCACCAGCACCGTTGGTGTATACATTGAAGGTTGCCCCCGTTCCACCCGCTGGAGTAGTCGCTCCCGCTTGAGTTATACCAGTAAACTGAGAATTGGGAGCGTATCCCGTACCGGCGGTTTCAACAGATACCGTATCAGCACCCGCAAGAGTGGTGGTGATATCCACACTTGGTTGACAAGAAGCAAAACCATACTTAACGGGGTGATCGATACCAGCACCGCCACCATCTTGAATGCTAGAAACAACAAGGTCGGGAGTGAATGTTGCCGTCGCCCCACTGGTGAGGTTCACACATTCAAGTTCTTGACCGATCTGAAATGGTGAATGCTGGGGATTGAGTTGTGAGTTTTGCCCTGTGGTAAAAAGTTGAGTTGAGTTGGTACCACCAATTGTGTTGACAGTGATTTGACAATCCGTTGTAGCACTCCCAACATTAGCACAAGTGAGAACATCTGATGCTGTATATCCAATTCCCGGTTGATTGATAGCAATGGTTGTGATAACTCCCGAACCGTCGCTTGTAATATCGAAGGTTGCCCCTGATCCGGTTCCCCCAGTAGTAGCAACATTGGTGAAAGGTGTGGAGACAGTATAACCAGCACCGGCGACAGATAAAGTGGAGGTAGCAACCGCTGAAGTTCCCGCCCATCCACCACCAGCAGTATCTACACCATAGAATACTGGGTTGAGTGCAAGTCGCCTCACCGATGCCGTGCTGTCAAGGACACGAAGGACCCGGGCATTAGATTCACAAGTGAACTCAATGTAAGTCCCGTTCAAAAGAACATTCGGGACTGCCTTGGAGTTATTAGCAAACATTCCCATATGGATGGGAAGCGATACAGATGCTTTGATGAAACCCGGTTTATTTGAATCATCCAGTGTGGTCGTAGGTGCTTGTTCCCTGTTTGCTTGTTCCATAAAAGGTGAAAACATCTGATTTGCTTGAACCGACTTAGAAGTTCCAAGAGTACCACGAGAAGAAGGCAACCATTCACCACAACCTTCAACAACAGCACGACGAGACCTCATAGAATCATTTGTATCATACGAATACTTAACCGAAACAAACGAAGAATAATGATCTAAAGTTTCGATTACTTGGGTTCTATTTCCAGCGTACACAACACACTTGGAGAATAATCCGTTCGCCCCGGTAATACTGTCAAGAACTAGTTTGGTGGGAAGTTCAGTTGCAGAACTTGTGTCGTGTTCGATAAGAACATCAAAGTTCAAGGTTGTATCCTTTCCGGAATACAGAGAAACACTTGGAGGAATAAAAATCCCAACAACTTGATTCTCTTCAAACTCATCAGCACCTTCACACTTGATCTCAATATCACTTTGCTTGATATTCACTTTGTCTCCAACGCTCCAGTAAGTTCCGCTCATTTTATATTAAACTTAAATATAAAAAATTAAAAAAAGAAAAAGTTAAAAAAAGAATAGAGAAAATCACCATAAACGCCACCCGGTTTCAATGGGTTCTTCGGTCTTTGCTTTGTCTTCACGGACTTTCCGTTCAGCATCAAGTCTTAATTTGATATATTGAATATCCTTCTGCATTTGGGTTGTTTGAGTTAGAAGTCCCTTTAAAGAAAGGTGAATGTCTTCTAATATATCAATGTTCTTTTTCCGTTGAGAATGTTTATCCATATATATGATTGATTGAGATTTTAAAATGTATCTGAAAAAAACAAAATCTCCTTATAACTTAATATGGACGCTATGGACCTGAAAACACCAAGGAGTTTACCCGATTCAAAAATAGACAATTGGTCGGATGAAATAGAGGAATTATTGTCTGAATGGGGAGAGATAGGTTTATGCTATTCATGGTTGCACGATTATTCAGAACGTAAATACAAGAGGAAATATCACAACATATCCATACCAATCATTGTGATATCCACTTTGACAGGAACCGCCAATTTTGGAATGGATTCGTATGTACCACAAGAAAGCAAATCAACTGCAACTGCTATTGTTGGAGGATTCAACATTGCTTGTGGAATACTTGGTACGCTTCTCAGTTTCCTTAAGTATGCTGAAATATATGAAAATCATAGAATCTCGTGTGTGAGTTGGTCTAAGTTTGCTCGTAATATTCAAATAGAACTAGCATTGAAAGATAGTAAAAGGAAAAATTGTCGGGATTTCTTGAAAGTATCTCGTGCCGAATATGACCGATTACTTGAATCATCACCGAATATCGATAGGGATATCATTGCTATATTCAACAAGAAGTTTCATGCTGACTATCCCAATGTTAGAAAACCAATCATTTGTAATGGATTAAAAGAGGTAATTATCTATAAAAGTGAAGAGGAAGAAGAACCTCAACCTGAACCCGAAGCAACAACGAATCCATGATTGGTGAGAATCTCAACCTTCTCGGGATATTTCTTAATGTATTGATCTACCTTGTTATTCTTTCGGTAATAATAGAACAAACTTTTACATTGGTTTAATTCTTTATTTGATTCATAGTTGGTTTTCTTGATATCTTTGTAATGTGCTTGATAGTGTGCTTTTGCTCTTGCACGATTTTGTTGAACGAAATTAGGATCATTCTTTTTCCTTTCATACTTTGCTTTGTCTCTATCTTGTCGTTTCTTGTATGCTTCGATAATTCTCTTGATCTTGTCATTGTCAAAAATCTCGTTATTATCCATTGTATATTATATAATAGATAATAATATTCTTTTAAATGAATATATCCGCATCGAAACCCGTCAAGGGTAAATGTGTGAAAATATTCAATATAACACATACTCTTTTTCTTGAACTTTTTAAGAGATTTACCCTTGACGGTTTTTTAAAAGTTTAAACTTAAGAATTAAAATCTTAAAGAATGTATAAATGGAAGTCAAAAATCTCCCCGAAACTATCAAGAAAGCAAGACCCTCTATCAAGGACACCACACTCAAATCGTACATAGCAAACCTCACTAAATTGAAAAAGTTGTTTGATACAGACAATTACGACTTCTTAAAGGATATAGATGCAGTCTTGGAAAAGATAGGAGACAAACATTTCACAACAGTTCGAAACTACTTGAATGCTATCATAGTTCTTTTAATGGCGTTGAATCATGAAGAGAAATATGACAAACTTCTCAAAATATATATTGATAAGCGAGACACACTTAATAAGAGATACGAGGACGAGAATACTGCAACGAATAAGATTTCTGAGAAACAAGCACCCAACTTCATTCCCTATGAAGATTTAGTCAAGATGATTAACAAGATGGGAGATGATTTGAAAGGTTTTAAAAAGAAGCAATTGACACCAAAGGACAAGATGCTACTTCAAATATATATCATCTATCAAATCCACATTCGTCTACCAATGAGGAATGATCTTGCAGAGATGGAAGCAATCACGAAACGAGCATATAATAAATTAAGTGTAGAAGATAAGAAAGCAAAGAACTACTTGGTTGTTGAGAAAACGAAGATGTTTATGGTTCTCAATAAGTTCAAGACAAGTTCCAAATATGAGGAGTTAAAGTTCGATGTACCCAAAGACTTGGAGAAACTAATTCGGTCATATATAAGAATCAACGGACTTGGTGTGATGTTTAAATCAAGCACAGGAAAAACATTATCAAGAAATCAAATCAGTCAGTTGCTGATTAAATATTCAAAAAAATATATCGGTAAGAGTGTATCGACGACGATGTTAAGAAAAATAGTATTGAGTCATAAGTTCGGAGATATGGTGAAAGAACAACAAGCAATGTCAGATATCACCGGACATTCAGTAGAAACCATGAATAAGGTTTACATCAAAGAGGGGAGTGAATCCAAATCATAAAGGTCCTTGTCTAATTTACAAGGTAGTCGTTTATTACAACTACCATTCTTTAATATGTGGAGACCCTCACGGATTTCAAGTTCGTGTTTATTATCACAAGGGTAATCCTCAATCTTTTTCATTTCATAGTTATCATTGAATAGAACTTCAAATGATGAACGATATGCTCTTGGTTTGTTTCCATTGATTCCCATATATCCTCGCAAGTCTGTCAGATGTTTACCCAATCGGACATTCATGGGTTCTATTGATGAACCGATGTAAATCAATCCAGTTGTGTTGCACTTGATAGAGTAGATGTAGGATCCTAAGTATTTAGTCATTTATATATAACATAGATAAAAAATATGCAATAATTATCCGCACGGTCATTTTCTCAGAATTAAAATCTATGTATAGTTATAAATGAGTTTTGATTCCCCAATGTTCGAGTATGAAGAAATGATTGATATGTACCAAGAGATTTGTTTGCTTCTAGAAGACAGAGAAGATTTACTACAAGTATTCAAGAATCTAATCAACAACGATGACTTGAATTATGAAACAGAAACATCGAGTGAAGAAGAAGAATATTCAGATAGTGAAGTATGTGATGAAACAATACAAGTCAATACAGACGATAATGGGTTTCATTCATTGCTTTAAGTAGTAATAATCTTAAATTATACCTATTATTCATATAAAACACCCTTTAAAACTTGAATTATTACTAAAAAGCACTTAAAAAAAACATAAATCAATTGATTTATTCTTTAAATACCATAATAATTGACATAATAACAGATTTAAAGACATATAAAGAGAATAAAGTAAGATTTATACAATGAAAAAGACAAAATACATCACATTTCATTATAAGAACCTCTTGATTTCTAAATACAAGACACGATATCCCGATGATATCATGGAACTTGGTAATCAACTTATAATGAGTGGATTGAAAAACAATAGGAAACTACAACAGCAGATACCAATCATGAAAGGATATCTAGATATATTCCATTATCGAAGACTCAATAAACTTAAAGTATCAAGTGAAGATCACAGACATTTTGTCGGATGCTTTCTTGGTTTAATGAAACTTAATCAATTACTTGAAGATGATGCAACTGGTTTCATCATTACAAAGACTTAATCCTTTCATCTTTTAACAAATCTTTATTCTTCAATATGTACTGAATAACTGATTCTCTTTTTTTATCTTTTGACTGTTTCTTTTCAGCATCAGTTTTCTTCGGTGCCTTCTCCGGCATCTTGATTGTCTTTGGAACCTTCTTTACTTTCTGTTTCAATTTCAATTCCAACTTCTGTTCTTTATGATTGATATTGTATCCTGCTTTCTCGATCGCTTGGATTACTTGAGGTCGGGTCATACCTTTTGTATTTATAGACATGAGTTCGTCATATTTCTTGACTAATCTTTTTAGTTCACCAAGGTTCAACTCTCCATTCTTCAAAGGCATTGTATAGGTTATATGAAGATTTTTTTTTTCTTTGTTTAAATTATAAATGATTATCCACAAATCCCACAGCAAGAATGAGATTTGTAAACTGATTGACCTTTTAGGAATATCAATCAATAATCCTAAACAATACAGGAAAGTGGAATTGTCTGCATTGTTCCTTCATGAATTGGGTGAACTTGATTTCATCAAACCTAGTTTGTATTTACCTTTCACAAATGTGATTGAGTTGAAACATTACTTGACTAATTCAAATCCTAATAAATTATTGACTATCAAGAAGAAAGGGGAGGTCATTCATATCTGTAAGAAGATCAAGCACTTCTGCCGAAACAACTACAGTATTGAGTTGACGGATTATGCTAATATAGAGGATCTTTACAAAGACGCCCGATATATTCAGAAGTACGGAGGAGTTCCCTCGGTTCGTAAGTCTTTGAAAGAACTTAATCAATATCCACATAAACCGGAGACGATAGATCCACAAATCCCCGAGCATGTTATCAAAGAGTTAGAAATTAAACAGAAACTCAAAGCACAGAACAAGTTTCAGTTTAAAGTTTCAAAAGGAGAGTTCTTTGTTTCCTTTGACTAAAAAACCGTCAAGGGTAAATCTCTCGAAAAGTTTATAAAAAAGAGTATGTGTTATATTGAATATTTTCCAACATTTACCCTTGACGGGTTTTACTTGGATGAAGATTTCTTGATATCGTTATGTGCTTTTTGTAATGTCATACCTTTCCTCATACGACCCATCATCTTCATTCGATGGGATTTCATTTCAGAAGCACTCATACCTGCTTTCTGCATTTTTACCATGTGTTTCTTCAAGTCTCCTTTTTGTTTATCAGACATTTTGCCGGTACTTTTCCGTGCTTTCTTCTCGGGTGCTTTCTTCTCGGGTGCTGGTGCTGGTTCATCGGGCATTTCTTCATAACTTGACATTTATATTGTATGAATTATTTTTTTTTTACTTTTTTTTATTCAAAAGTTTCTCAAACTCTGCAACAATGTTGTATCTTGAGAGATTGTCTGCTTTTGTAATCTTGTAGATAACTGCTGAACCTTCATCGAGCAATGATAGTGTTCCATCGGGATCCATTATTGCTGTTGTGATACTACTGAAACTTGTGGGTTCCGTAATCATATATGTATCAGCAGATCCTTCCATTTGGATATAATCTTTATCGGCATTGATCTTGTTTATAACGGATATCACTGGAAGACTTAAACCCGAATTAGGTCCACCAATATATTTCTGAGGTGTTATGATATCACTTCTTATTGTCATATATGGAAACAATGCAACTCTTGGAAGAGAGTTTGCTTCAATCACAATTGATTCTGTTGCTATAACAACCGGGGGAAGATATAACCATTCTAAAGGTTTGCTGATGAATCCCGTATCTGCTAGGTTATACACTCTCGGTGCTTCTGCTGGGTCATCACCCACCACATCCATCCCTACGATATTCACTTTCAAAGCATAAGGCATTTGTGTATTGTATTGTACTGCTCCATATTCATTCATAACATAAAGGTTTGTATCAGTACCTTTTGGGCGACTATTTGTTGAAGGGAAAGACAAACTTTCCACATTCCTATTCGAAACTCTTGCCGATGAATTATTATTTGAATCAACAACCTCGGGATTAAATTGTTCGTATGAAAAACCTAGAATACCCAGCAATGACCGGTTCCATGCTTCTTCTTGACTTAATTGGAAATCATCAGAATTGATCCTCACAGTTTTCCCGAAATCCACAGCAACACCACATTGTGAATCATATATCTTCCAAGGGACGAAATTGTTATTCATTGGATTCAATTCTACTCGTCCTTTTGTTTCTCCTTGATTAAAAGAATCAAGAACCCCCGTCTGTACTATGTAAGGGGCGAGGTCATTATTCCACACCCATTTGTAAGGTCTTGGATTTACTTTGTAAACTTCTTTCCCTGCATTAGTATTGATATCAACGCTTGTCTGAGCGGTTGGGACTTCATTGCCGTCTGCCTTTACAAACTTGAAATCAGTTGACCCGGCATCCTCGGGATTTCCTTCAAATATCGGATTGTGTAAATATTCCCAACCAAAACGATTACTGACTTCATCATAATTACAAGCAATATTGTTTGTCCCTATATAACTTTGATCTATCATTGAAGAGATATCTATATCAGGATTATCATTATAAAAGTTTCCCGACACGGGTGCCGATGCTGTTGAAACACCATCAAAACTGTTTATTGCTAAACCATCTTGTTGTATCATAAACAGATTACCCCAAGAAGTGAAATGATGATCCCAACCTATGATAGTGATACCACCAAAACGATCATTATCACCCGTTAAGGTTGGTGATATATTACCGGGGTCCCATACTGAAACTCTGTCGGGTGAGTATGCCGTAGTATTGTCAAAAGGTTGCATACCGCCACGATTGATGAATGCTTCGGGACGAATACCATTCACCAATTCCGGATGAAGTGTAATGAAATCGTGAATATCTGAAGGATCCGTCTGATTCGCTACTCTTGTTTTTGTAGCGAAACCATAAGAGAGTCGGGTTTCATCTGTACCCGTAGTTTCAATATTTCTCAACTCGGGCATATAACGGAAAAACACGGGCATAGACCTATGGTCGGCATCAAATGTCCTTCGTACTGGTCCACCCAGTCCGTTGTCATAAGTCTTCTGTGCATATCCATCATCCCCCAAGATATCAAAACCATTGCTCCCATCATAGGCGGGAATGGGAACGGTTGTATTGGTGTTGGTATTATACCGATTCATATGGAGGAATCTGCTGTTTGTTATTCTAGCGGGTGTCCCATATTTTAAATCACCAAACTTCTCCGCCGGTGTTGAACCATCGGGGTTGTAGTCGGGATATTGTAGATTCATAAATGGTCGGTTTTCATTAAACTCTTTTGTATCATCATAAAACAATTCGGGATATTTACCCTGAGCGTCGAACAATTCAGATAATAGTTTCAAGTTTTCCTCTGTATAAACCCAACCCGTAATGATCGGATCTGTTGTATTATTGAATATTCGGTCTGTATATTTGATTTCATTACGGATAAAGTTCGGCATTACACTGCCAAAAGGTTGTAAACTATTGTCATTGGGTTGCCTTGGATTATCCGGTGGGGACAATAATTGTCCCGATGGTAAACAGACATATCCCATACTATTGTTTATTTTTGTTCCCGCTTCATACAAGTCGGGTCTTTTGATTAAAATATTGTGATGTGCTTTCCAAAAGTCAAATGCATCATCTTGAACCTCGGTGGTAATGTCTACAAAATAGTTCGCTCCTCCTTTAAGTGTTGATGATACTATTGGTTTATAAAATCCAGTCTCCACATTTGTTGTGTAATTAGTTGTACCCTGCGGACTCTTACTTGAAACCCCCGGGGCGTTCTGTGTTGTTTGAAAATATGGACTATCTTTTGACTGCTCTTGACATTGGTTTGTGATTTGCTGTGAAATACTCACGGGGGTCGAATACCCTTTGTCTACAACAATGTGGTTCACATCTCTTCTTCTAATATATGGAAACAACGCAGGACTTCGTGCTGGTAATCTTGTATATTGAACCGGGAAATCATCGGGCAGTGTTTCTGTGTCAAGATTGTTAAACCATTTACTACCAGTTATTTTCACGGTTGTTCCATCTTTTTGTAAAAAATTATAGAAGGGTACTATTTCACCGGCACTTCCTGTTTCGGGGTTCGGTTCGATAGCAACGGGTTGTTGCAACCAATCATATTCTCTCTCAAATAGGAAGAATCTAGAACCATCATGTTTGGGTTTGAATGAAGAGAAATCATTGGTGCTCTCTCTCTTATTGTTGGGGTCTATTGTATCAACAAAGAACTCTTTTGTTTCTTTTATTTGAGGTTGTGGGTTTGCTCCATTATTTGGTCCATAAGTTATTCCTTGACCTACGAAGTGATAGTCCGCCATCAACATACCTCTCAAAAGACCATTCTGAATATTCTGCATCAATCCCGATGCTATACTTAAATCCGGTTGATATCTACATATTCCCGAACATAAACCTTTCTCATAAGCGATCTCTGATACAGCACTTATTGTGAGAACCATACCCGACCCTCCCCCAATTATAGAGTCCTCAATTGCTATTGTATCTCCTACTCGATATCCCGCCCCTCCTGTGATAGCGGTTAGTGTGTGTAAATGGTTGCCCGCTATGGTTATCGTGAAAGATACTCCATCTCCTGTCCCCGAAAGAGTTTTAATGTCTCCGCTAGTTAGTACCTTATTCGCCTGATTTGTATATCCCGTTCCGGGATTGGTGATTGCTATTGTCGTAGGTGTTCCAAATGAAACCAAATCCCAATCAAAATCACATCTCTCCCAGTATTGTGTGTTTTTATTCTCATAACTATAAACATTCCTCACCGTTGGATCTGTACTTATGAGACCATCATTTCGTTTAAACATTCTCGGTAAAAATGTATAGTTTCCTCCATCAGCATTCCGGTAGTATTCTGTCTCCAAATACATCTCATTATCTTTGATATCTTTGTTTACTTCTTCGTTGAATATTTGCTTGAATGCTATATCATTCATTGTGGGATTATTGGTCGCCATATTGATACCGTCTACATAAGGGTTTTCGTGTATAGATCCGGCGGTGGCGAGATCGGTCGAACGGAAAAAAATAGTTGGATATTGGTTATCATAACTAAAAGTCGTCGGGTTTTCACTTGCGGTTGCCGTCTGTTGAAATGAAACATTGACACCAATAGTTTGACCTTTGAACTCTATACTATTAGGATTTGCCGAACCTCTTTTGTTGATAAATGCAGACTTGACGGATACAGTATCACCAACATCTAGTTCAACAACTTTTCCCATTCTATTTGTGAAAATAGCATGGTTGTCTCCTTCAACACCACGCTGGACGGATTGCTCCCTATTACATTCGAGCAATGTTGTATGTTGAAAACTCATATTATAATATATAACATTATTTTTTCGTCAAGGGTAAAAACGAAAAAGCAATGGAAAAAAAAGCATAGGTAAATATAGAATATTTTGAGGGATTTACCCTTGACGGGATTTACATTTTTCACGATATCTTTTATCACATTCTCTTTTTGATCGCTTCCCTTTTTCAGACCGGGCGTATTTCATGTATATTTCCCTTTTTCTTTCTTCATCACAAAAAGCAAGGCGGTCGTTTAGAATTGTTTTATCCGAAGATTGTTGTATCAATTCATTCTCTTTTAATAATCTCTCATCAGCATCACACTCACATATCAACTCACATATCAACTTTGATATATTGTTCTCTTTTGCAACTTTATATATTCGTTGTACTGGTTTGTGTTTCAAATTGTGATTATGTCTCGATTGCCTACTTGATAGATATTTTTGTTTAGTAGAACCAAAATAGATATAATCACCGAACTCAATTTTATAAATCTTTACCATATTATCCTATTATTATATATCGTTTTTTCTTTATATCATTATGGTTTGTATGTTTTTAAATTGAATCTCTTTTTATAATCAGCAATACTGGATTTTAATGATTTACGATTCCAAAGCACATATCTACTGAGGGATCCGGAACTCTTGAAATCTTCCCAGTTCTCTCTTGCTTTATGTCTATCCAAATATCTTTGTTTCCTTTTCTCATCTCCGTGTATGGTGAAATCACTAGATCCTTTTGCTCCAAAATGTGTGGTCTTGATCTTCTTCTTTTTGTCGTCATAAAATATTGCTGTGAACTTCTTGGTTTTCATTGTCGACGGTTTAATAATCACGGATACCATATTACTTCTTCATAGATTTAAAATTGACTTTATATTTTTTCGTTATATCTGAATCAACCTTTCTTGCTGGTCCTCCGAGGAGGTATGAGTAAACTCGTGCATACGCCCATGATTGTGGAGTTTGATTAGGTCTAGAACCTGCGGAATAGAATGCTCCCTCTCCTTTCTTAAAAACTTCATCGATTGCTTTGAATGGGATCCCGGTTATTTTTGCTATATTTCTTTTAGAACGACCACCCTTCATTTCATCAAGTCTTTTACCGTAAATCTTGTTAAACTTTGTAGTCCACGATGATGTCTTAGATTTAAATGAAGTCTCGGGTCGTTTCTTTCCTTCAAATATAGATTTGATTTGTTTGGTTCTTTCATATCCTTTAAGTCCCTTGACATAATTCTCGGGTACCATTTTAGATTCACCTTTATAAGTGATTTTGACTTTAACGACCATTTATATATGTTATACATTATATTTTTATCCGGTATTTTTTATTATACGAAATATGTTTCCAAATGTCCGTCGCTGATAACCACATATCTTTTCACATCTAACCACACACGCTGGTTGTAAGTGGAAGCATCGAATGTTCCCGACATGTGTAGGTCAATTCCACGATTATCTATTCTTGTCGAGAGACCCTCAGTTCTGAATCCTTGATGGAAGAAAGCACCAACAAGTTCATCTGCCTGATCTCTACCTTCAAACGAATCTCGTTGGTCGTTGCTTAACGCTTCATCACCTTGACCCGAATACATAGCACGAGAAACAAATGGAACCATTCTTGCACTTTCCTTCAGATTGTGGAATTGCCGTGCTGGATTGGTGAGAGTCTGTGGATATAAGAACTCACTATTGATAAACAGATTGGTTGATAGTAAATGTCGGTCCGTCTTACCGGGACCAGTAAGAAGCGAAGGACTTTCTGCTGTGTATTTACCAAGAAGTTCAGTATCACCCAAATCATCTCTAGTCATAGCAAAGAAGACATTATCAACCATCATACCATTACCACCGACATTTCTCACATTGTTGACTGCCTGTGCCTCACTGACCGACTGTTTGGATAACAGATAATCTGTATAAGCAAATGTCAGACCCTTAGCAAACTCGCCCCGGAAACTATCCATAATTTTGTTATCATAACTCGTATAATCAGCGATGAACTTACACGACCGACGACTGATAGTGAACGAAGCGGGGGATGAATCTTCATCTTCTCTAGAAAGACAGAGACGATGTTTTGCTTCATCACTCCAAAACAGAACAACTTGGATTCTTTCATCGGGTAAGAGGAAAAGTGGTAATTGATTACCTGCACGACAATAGTTGAATAGATCGTGGAGTTTCAGTTGGAACTCGGGTTCTGCTTTATTCAGAATTGTGGGTTGTACCGATAGACCCTGATGAACTCCCGGAATATCATTCCTCTCCATACCATTACCGAGACCATAAGATTCTGCCGAAACATCAGAACCGACATTGTAATAGAGATCATAATCTACCGAACGACCAGTCAGATACTGCTCCCGTTCTTTATTGGTGCTATTATTCACAAATAACGACCGAAGCGATTGCAGGTGATTCCAATCATCAGTATCATTTATTACACGACCCGCCGTTGTCCTAAGCACTGCACGACGACATATCGAATGTATTCCGACGCCGACGAATGGGAAAGCACGGTCAACGGTTGAGTTGACATCTAGGGCAAGACTGATTGCCGAACCCGGATGTAAAAAACCTTTGGGTTGAAGTTCAAAAACACATTCAGATTGAGAGAAGGTCAGAGGTTCAAGGATATCCGATTCGACTTTCATTGCCGTGTTTGTATCCATAGACTTGATATTAAGGATGGATGGTTGACTGGAAGTATCACTTGGTGCTTTCGCTGTATCTCCGGCATCTTGCATCATATTTATAATTATATGAAACATTAAAAAATACTTGATTAAAAAATTAAAAAAATCAGTTCATGAGTTGAACCCCGTTTTCATTGTAGAGAATGGTTGATTCAGCATTCACGAACAAGAACAGAGACTGGGCGTTGCTAGAAGTCAGATCACATTCAATCGATACACCGAGAGGTTGAGACTTGAGATCAACTCCCGTGCCGTTGAGATAATTGTCATAATTACAACCTATTCCGAAGAATACACCACCATTCTGTACGAACTGATACGGGACACCTTGGTCTGTTGGAGTACCACCGGGAGTGGCGACCTTAGACACCCACCCACGATTAGCATTAGTCAATCCACCAAGATTGTGTCTGTTGAAATCATACTTGGAAACAGACTGAATATAATCTCTGAATAATACTGGATCATAGACTGGCGTTGTAGGAGTTTCTTTGACATTCGTATCCCGTGGGAACATCTTCGGGAAAATAGTACCGCCTCTCATTAGAGTCAGTTTGGTGATAGATGCTTGTGAACCATCGCTGTTGGTCGGGGGAAGAGTAGCAAACGAATCTGCTCCATAATTATTCAGTTTATTGGAAGCGATGAAATTGATAAACCACGATTTGACTTTGGTGAGACCGAGACTCATGCTGAGTTGCATATTGTTGGAGTTAGAGGTATCGTAGAACGAATGGATGGACTGGTAGGTGATAGCACCCTGCTTCTGTGAAAGGAGGCGAGAGAGCTGATCCGGGGGAGGAGTGATTACCGAACACACGAGGCGAACATCAGACAATTCGTAGAAACTGGTGAGGAAGTCAGTAGTGACTGGGTCAGCCGTAGCACTTGCTGGAAGCACTTGCATAGCCATAGAATCACTCTCAAGCATTATGGAAAGATTTATCGAACCTAGAGTATTCGGGGTAAGAGGCAGACTCTGTCCCGAATTGAGTAATCCACAAATTAAAGGGACACAGAAAGACGACTTCTCATCTTTACATACAACACTATCCTTGTGTGCTTCATAATTGGGAAGAGTTAAGGCTGATTCAGATAGATGGCCGAGGCCGTCTTCTAGTCCACCCGTTACCGAAAGATAGGAACTTAGCCATCTGTTGTAATTCTTTTCATGACTGATAGTGGTTTGTGTCCTCCCGCTTCTCCAAATAAGAGATTGCATAACGGAGTAAACACCAAGTTTGGAGCTGATCGTGAGAGGGTCTGTTGTAAGTGGGGCAACCGGAGGGGAAGCATCAGTCTTGAAGAATCTAATGTCACCAACGAGGCGAACCGAACTAGGATCTAAAACGAAATTACCTTCGGGAATCGTGAAGTCAAGCTGAGAATATCCCTTCTTGAAAGCATACTTGTTGTCAGTGGATTTGTTCGACGGGGCTAACTCAAGGTATCTTCTTGTCATTTATATACTTTGAAAGTTTAAAAAACAAGGATTAAAAAAAATCAAAAGAAAAAACTTAACAATTTGAACCAACCGAAAACATAAAATACAATTGCTAACAAAACATAACAATCACAATCATCCATATTATATCTTAGATAATTTCCGTCAAGGGTAAATCTCTCAAAAAGTTCAATAAAAAGTATGTGTGTTATATTAAACTTTTTCGTACATTTACCCTTGACGGTTTTTAGGATAATGTTGATGATGATGCTTCCACCAATCCACCACTACCTCCCACATTTGCTTGAACTGGTTGAGCTATTATAGTAGGTTTAGGAGGAGGCGGTGGTGGTGGCGGTGGGGCTTGTTTTTTGTGATGACCGAATAATTCACTGATATCACTTACAACACTCCCAACAACTCCTAGACCAACACCAGCAATCGCAAGCAATGGATCACCCGTGGCTACCCCCAGCAAGTCTGCCGTCGAACCAAGTTCATTCATGAAATTACCGACTTTGTCTCCAGTGTTATCACCATAAAAGAAACCATGTTTGGATTGCTCGTATATGTCTGAACCTAACATTCCAGCACTGAATAAAGCACCACCAACCTTGCCGGCTTTACCCACAAACTTCCCGGCTTTCTCTCCAATTGATCCGGCTTCTTCACCAGCAGATTCACCGACTTTCACATCATTAGCGACTTCTCCACCACTATTCGATGAGGCCTCCACGGTTGCATCACCTTCACTTGAACCAGCTTGGTTGCTTTCCGGTTGTTCTGATTCACCGCCAGTTGATTGTCTTTGATTAGGAGCATCAGCAGATAAGTCATTCATCTCAACTCCCTCGGGATTACCCACAGAACCTGATGGTGGTGGAGCAGAAGTTACAGATGACTTAACGGTATTATATACACCCGACCCAGCCTTACCTAAACGACCACCGACATTGTTAGCAAATCTCACTGATCTAAGTTTTGAAACATCCCCACCGCTGTTGATAAAGTTTCTGTATTCTCCAACTTTTTCACCAACTAGTCCAGCATATTCACCGACTTTCTCCTGAGCGTCCTTTTGCTTTTCCTTGATTGCAGCAACACTTTCTTTGATGCCTGTTTTTATTCCGTTTTCCCGTCCTTGTACTTGGTCTCTGTATACAGCAATATTGTTGTTGTCTAGATCACGGATAGCACCGGCCCGTGCTACATCACCCTCTTCCTGAGCGTTAGCCATGTCTATACCTGAACTCACACCAGCATATTCACGAGATTCCCGAAACATATTTATAATTATATGTAACATAAAAAAATACCTATCAAAAAAATAAATTAAAGTCCTATCCTCTCAATAGCCGTATCATAAATCTCTCCGTCCATCTCAAATCCTATGAACTCTCTATTCATATTCTTACACGCCACTCCTGTCGAACCTGACCCCATAGTTGGATCTAAAACCACATCTCCCTCCTTGCTATAATACTTCAGAACCCATTCCATCAATGCAACGGGCTTTTCTGTTGAATGTTTGCCTCTTGTTGATTTAATTTCTAACATGCTATTCGGTAAGGGTGGGTCGTATATCGGGTCATCACCCTTTTGTAGATGTCTTGGGTTTTTAGTCAATTTTCCATTTTTAAATCTTTCTTTTGAGTTATAAACATCCTCTTTCACAACTGAGACAGGTAAGGGTGGATCGTATATCGGTGATTTCCCAACATCTTTGCCTTTCCTTGTTTCTTTCCGGATATCAGTTCCATACAAATCCTTTTCTTTATCTTGTTGGTATGTGTATTTCTCATTTACTCCGGCCTTGAGAAACTTATGCTTATGACTACTTAAATCATAGAAAGGCAACTTCTCATAAAACACATAGATCATTTCATGTTTTCTCATAGGCATCTTTTTAGCTGATAGGAAACCAGCCGGAGATGACTTCACCCAAACAATATCATACCTGAAATGACACTTCTTCGGTGCCGATGTAATTAGTGAAACACCGAACTTGGTTGTTGTTGTGAAGAATATGGGTGTGTGTAGTTTCTTGATTCTCATAACCTCAATCCAAAACTTATCTAGATCAATCTTACAATCCCACTTGCAATTGGTTTGTCCGTAAGGAAGGTCACAGAAGATTAGATCTACACTATCATCAGTTATATCTTTCATGAGTTCCAAGCAATCTCCATTTAATAGTAACGGCATTTATACTATATCCAACATTTTAATTTTATATTTAAAACTTACTCAAACACTTCATCTTCATCTCCCGGTATTTTACCTTTATATGACATCTTGTCACCGATACCAATTAGTTCAGAAAAACCTGAATAGAAATGAGCCGGGTTCTGCTGAGCGTCGATATAGAGAAAGTTGTATCGTTCCATCTGTGAGATCTTGTAATAATTAGCAAAGTTCTTTGGTGCTAAGTCGCTGTACTCCTCTTGGAGTTTCTCCCATTCCATGTTTGATTGCTGGCGATAAATCAAAATGTCGGTAGCGTTCGACCGAATCATATTACTAACAGCACGGGCGGACTGAACGAAGATCATAATTGATAGCTCATAATGTCTAAAGCGAGTTGCAAGTGAATTGATAGCATTACTTGAGGATTTCTTGAAATCACGAGAAATGATATCATCAAGAATAAGCAGTTGAGTAGGCATATCCTCACGATCATAGGACTTCTGTTTAGCTACTAAATCATCAATCATTTTGTTTTCGTAGTGATCTTCTAGTCTAAAAGCATCACCCATGAACTTATACATTTTTGGATCATTGCCGGCTGTGTTGGATATTACCAACACATCGTCCCAATAGTCGGTTCCGTACATATCTTCCCGTCTCATCATATTGATTAAACTGTTGGTTTTCCCGCTACGGACTGAGCCGTAACCAATCATCATGAATGGTGGTTGTGGAAGTATCGGATTCACTTCCGGATACTTCCCTTTGTCTTCTAGGTCCTTGACCTTATATATTTTAAGCCCCTTTGATTTGGATTCCATTATATAATTATCAAGATAAAAAATTGAATGATTAAAACTTACATAATTTCCGTCAAGGGTAAATCTCTCAAAAAGTTTATAAAAAAGGGTATGTGTTATATTAAACTTTTTCACACATTTACCCTTGACGGTTTTTTGATTAGAAACAATTTCCCCAATAATCATCAGAAGAATTATAGGCTGGTTTATTTGACACAACCCTCAATAGTTTCTGCCGTTCCTTCTCTTTGTAGCTCTCCTCTTGTTTCTGTTTTTGTTTCACTATCTTCCTTGATTTTCTCAAAGTATCGTAATCCTGAATTGCTTTCAATGAGAAAGTCTGTAAGTCTTCTTCCGTATATTTGTATTGTTTATTCTGTACCGGTGTCGGTTCCGGTGGTGGTTTAGGTTTAGGTTTCGCTGGCTTAGGTTCAACAGGAGCAGGCAGAGATTCATGAGTAACTCCCACACTATTCCTCAAATCATCAAGTTCCTTGTCTTCCTTCATTTTCTTCAAATCTTTGATCTCTTGTTTCTTTTTAGCATTGGCCCGTCGAACCGCAAGAGCTTTCTTCCGTGCCTCAGCCAGTTTCTGCTTTTGTTCTTCAGTCATCACTCGTTTCTTCCGTGTCTTCTTTACTGGCTCGGGTGCTGGTTCTTCATAAACAAAATTAGGGTTCACTTCCCCCGTATCTTCGTTCACCGATTCTTCCTCGATGGGTTGCACTACTTCTTTCATCTTCATGGGTTCGCCTCGGGCATCGTCATCAAATACACCTTCTTCGGTTAGTTTAGGTTTCACGGCTTCTTGTATTACAACCTCCTCGGGTTCATCGCCACCAATAACATCAGGTAAAAAATCCATTATATCTTAATAGAGATAATAAAAGTTGATAGAAAATTGTTAAAAAATATGAGTGAGTTTTCTGTTGTTTCTGTTAAACTTTAAATCAAAGATCCTGTCCTTTTAAATAGTGGTGTTTGGCTTTGCTGGAAGTGTAAACATATCACAGTTTTCCCCGTGATACCCCTATCAGCAAGACGCTCCATGCTATCACACAAGGAGAGGTGAAGCTCATTAAGAGACACAGGTTCTGAATTGTTGAGTTTCACATAAGTCCGCTGGTGTGGTTCATAAAATAGAGCTGTACCACTTTCACGATTACTGGTATCAAACCTTGGAACTTGATATAAGATCCTACTGGGTCGGCCAGTTCCCGAGTTAAATGTTGTTTGTGTGAAATTATCAAGACGAACGAAACAACTAGATCTATCCATCAAGTTCGGAACATCATCGCTCCCAAATGTCTTAACCGTCAGCTCCTTAGCACTTTTGAGAATAGATCGTGAATGTCCCAATCGTCCCTGCATATTAGCACGGCTCGTGTCCGTATAATGAGGTGAGCCATCACCGAGAATTGTGATGAAACGATAATCTTCATACTGCCTTGGAACAGTTGAACTCATATTGTTTTGTATATAGTCGTTGTTTGCATCCCACATGAACTGATTGTATCTTGTATCTACATCGACAGCATATTGGGGAGTTCCATTCTGTATCATACGGGCATACCAATTTCCCCGAGGATCAGATACAGCCAATTCCGTTGCCTTATGTTCCATTTTTCTACCATCATATTTAGAAACCTCAACAGAACGGCCCTTTGTTCTAATCATGACCTTAGGAGTCATACACCAAGTTGTGGTCCCTGATGCTTTCAAATAATTCTTTACAGTTCCGGATTTAGCAATAGCATCTGTATATGACGCAAGTACAACAGGAACATCGGGAAACACCTTCTCACCGCCTCCATCATCAGCACCTCCTTCAAAACTGACGAGAGAAATAACCATTTCCTCTCCATCTAATTCGAATCTAAGGAGTGAAAACTTAGCCCAATTACGAGAAAGATTGTATCCATTAGTCCCACTTTGTACCACATCACCCACTCTCCATCGAGTATTACTAGCAAA
>Ga0181390_1000126_pt1 | contig 29921 bp, 30 predicted proteins | sample 13SPOviralmetaG_FD_130085 | JGI IMG/M metagenome (GOLD analysis project Ga0181390, IMG submission 130085) | Marine viral communities from the oligotrophic San Pedro Time Series (SPOT) site, San Pedro Channel, CA, USA - 13 SPOT_SRF_2010-07-21 | ecosystem: Environmental > Aquatic > Marine > Strait...
CTATACTGAGTATGACGGCTTTGAGGATAGAGGGGAGTTATCTTTTCCCAATCTGCCGCCCAACCAGTGGTACATGGTCGACCTATTCCCAGGCTTCAACTTTAACCTTAGGGGGAGTGCCTATCGTAGTGACTCAGTAACACCATTAGGACCTAACAAAGTACTAATAGAGTTTAGAGGATATGGACTACGCAAAGACACACCAGAAGAACGTAGAACACGTATTAACCATCACAATAGTATATGGGGACCGTTCGGACGTAACCTACACGAAGACCTAATTGGAGTTGCTGGACAAGGAACTACAATGCGTGAAGGTACCGAAGCAAGACACATACTACATGGCAGACATGAGAATGGCACTATACATGACGAAGTAGGTATGCGTCATTACTATAGTGAATGGGGGAAGTATTTAGATATTAATCCTTATTAATATCCAAAAGAGGTTGACCTTTATAAATACTTGTGTTATAGTAGTAACATAATAAGGAAATAGGAATTTTAAACATGATCAAGACTAATACAATATGTATAATATGTTGGCCACCTTCCGGGGGTATGTTTTGACATGACTTTGTAACCAAAAGTTATTTTAAACAAGCCCCTAGTAATTAATTTTATTAGGGGCTTTTTTTGTGGGTGAAGTGTTACGGTAGCACGGCTGGCTCCAACCCAGCAAGATAGGGTTCAATTCCTTACACCCATGCCAACACTAAGTGGCAGAATGGTTATGCGACGGACTGCAACTCCGTTTATGCCGGTTCGATTCCGGCCTTAGTGTCCAACAATTTTTTCATTGACAATAAGTATAGTTGATGTTATAATATATTAACAATCAAACAAAGGACACAGACATGGCAAAAACTTTCGTAATTAGTGATACACATTTTAACCATGCCCCTATCCTTGAGTTTAAAGATTACATTGGTAAACCTGTTAGAGATTTTGACAGTGTAGCTCAAATGAACGAAGCAATGATGGACAACTGGGTAAGTGTTGTTGGTCCAAAAGATACTGTTATCCACTGTGGTGATGTTCTTTTTGGAATGGACAAGGCTGACTGGATGGCCGCAAACTTTGATAAGTTACCAGGCAAAAAAAGACTTGTTGTTGGTAACCACGACAATGTAAAAATACTTGCTCCGTTCTTTAAGGACATACAGTTATGGATTGACATGAGCGACAAAGGTTTGTTGTTTAGTCATACTCCACAACATGCTAGTACACTTGCTGAGTCACACAGGTTTGGCGATAAACCTATACTTAACGTACATGGACATATCCATACTAACCCTAGTCCAGATGGTCCATATAAATGTGTATGTGTTGAGCAAATCGACTACACACCGTTAGATATAGACACTTTAATAACATAAAGTTAAGGCTTTTGGAAACAAAAGTCTTGACTTCTCTATATTTTGGTGCTATAATGTAAGTAATAATTAGGCAAATAACTAGAGGCAAATATGATTAGCGATGTTAAAATTAAGAACGGATATCTAAGCAAGGATTCAATTCCATTGAAAACAGTTCCTACACAAGAAGCACTTGCTATGGCTGTAGCGGCACAACGTATTAACGGTGCTTATATCAAAGACACTAGACGTTTTTCAGAACCTGATAACAAAACACAGTTTTCTAATAAAGAGATTGTGAAGTTTGCTTTCAGAAGCGATCATGCGCCAACTGACTATATACGTCCTACTCCAACAGCCGACGACTATGCCAAAGTAGCAGAAATCCACAAATGGATGAAACGTTATGTGATGTTAGGATTAGGCGACTTAGACGATTTCAAACGAGACATGGTTGAAAGTGTATCACAAGATACTGTAATATACAACAACTTAGGGCGTGTAGCATTTATTCCTGAGTTTGTAAAACGTGATAAACTCGAAACAAGTCTTACAAAAGAAATTCGTATAGAGTATCGTGACAGTCAATACCTAGGCAAAGAGAAAGATATTGTTGAAGGTGTTATCAAGATACTAGATAAACGTTACAGTGAACAATGGGAAAGCTATAACTACACAGCAGTTATAGACGGTAACCTAGTATCGTTTATGAACAAGTTTCCATATGATGTAGGCAGTATGCTACGTGTTAAAGGCAAAGTAAAAGCACAAACACAAAACAGATTGTTTGGTGCCAACGAAACACGTTTAAACTATGTTAAACTTTATAAAGTATAAATTAGGGGTTGACATCTAGTTAAATAGATCGTATAATGTATATAATAATTAGGCAAACAGAGAGGCATAAATGAGAACACAACCGCAAGATATTATCGCAAAGTTAGAAGCAGACAATAGTAAGCTCGCTAAACAAGCAATCCTAAAAGAAGCACTTGAAGAAGGTGTTCCAGAATTTTTTGAAGGTGTCACAATGGCACTTGATCCTCTTGTTACATTTGGTGTAAAGCAAGTACCTGAACGTACAGATGTGCTTACAGGACAAGGATTAGATTGGGATACATTTAAAGTCCTTGCTAATCAATTAATCAATAGAGAACTTACAGGACATGCGGCACGTGATGCTATCATATTAGCAATGGGTGTTGCTACTACTGAACAGTGGAATGGATTTTATAGACGTATCTTAATCAAAGACTTAAGATGTGGAATGAGTGAAAAGACTGTTAACAAAGTAGCACCAGGCACTGTACCAGTATTCACATGTAGTCTAGCACACGACTCAGCTAACCATGAAAAGAAGATGGTAGGCAAAAAGCAAATTGAAGTTAAACTAGACGGCGTAAGAGTATTAGCAGTATGTAAAAGCGGCAAGGTAGAATTGTTTAGCCGTAACGGAAAACAGTTTCATAACTTTCCGCACATTGTTAAAGAGATTGAAAACGTACTAAGTTGTACACCTGCTCCTTATGATTGTGTATTAGACGGCGAAGTAATGAGCAAAGACTTTCAAGACCTTATGAAACAAGTACATAGAAAAGATGGTAAGGCCGCAACTGATAGTGTACTACACTTGTTTGACTTTATTCCGTTGAAAGACTTTTTAGAAGGTGGATGGGATAAACCACAAACATATCGTAGTAATTTAGTTAAGTATTGGGTACTAGAAAACAATGACATCTTAGAGCACGTTGTAGCGTGTGAATGGGAAGAGGTAGACTTAGACACTCCCGAAGGTAACAAACGCTTTGTAGAGCTTAATAAGACGGCTGTAGACGGTGGTTACGAAGGTGTTATGATTAAGGACGTTGATGCGCCCTACGAATGTAAACGTACACATGCTTGGTTAAAAGCAAAACCGTTTATTGAAATCACATTAACTGTCGTTGACGTTGAAGAAGGCACAGGACGTAACGAAGGAAGACTAGGTGCCGTAATAGTAGAAGGAGAAGACGATGGATACAATTATCGCCTTAACTGTGGGAGCGGTTTCACTGACGCTCAACGTGATGAGTACTGGACTGAACGTGCTAGTCTCATTGGTAACTTAATTGAAATAAGAGCAGATGCTCGAACTAAATCACAAGACAGTGATACATACAGTTTACGTTTTCCACGATTCAAAACGTTTCGTGGTTTCCAAGCTGGTGAGAAGATTTAATGTATAGAGTAACGGCATATTTTAAAAATCACAAGGTCACACAATCATTTGTTGATCTATACGATGCTATAGACTGGAGAGATGTAGCCGACGCCCATTACCCTAAGAAAGTAACATTTGAAAAGGAGACTTCCATGAGAGAGTGGATTTATAATTGTTGGAATGTAGTAATGGATCATAATAAGAATCCGTTGAGTGTTATTCCGGACTTTAGTACACGACATATGATTATGCAGGTATTAGCATGGATGTGGTGTATTGTATTTGGTATCATTGTAGGTAGCATGTACATGGGAGTGTTTAGTATGGTACTACATACTCTAATACTAGGAGCAATAGCAATTACTGTTGGTACATTTGAAACTGCCAAACGTAAGCCTAATGCGTTTAATTTTTCTAGCGGATATACATCATATGGCAGAGGTAGAACTTATACTATCTGGAGAGACGAAAAAGGTAATGCCAAAAAGGTTCCACTAGATCCCAACGATCCAGGAGGCGAACATGAGTGATCCAAACAAGCCTTATCACAACAAAGGTGCCGGAATAGCATTTCTAATTATTGCTTTTATGATGTTAGGTGTACCTATAATTATTGGAACATCAATGGGTTGGTTCAATCTATTTGGTATATTAGGATTGTGACATGTGGACCTTAGTCTTTGTATACTTTTTTGAAGTAACACCTTTTGTAGAACTAATTAGTGTTCATACATCAATGACTGAATGCTTTCAAGCAAGAGAAGTTCTTAGTATAGAACACGGCAAGGGTAACGGTTACTTTGAAGCAGGTCATCAAGCAGTTTGTATTAATATGAACGAAAGTACCTAATGAACATTGAATTTATTTGTAGAGATAAAAGTGCTTTAACAAATTTTCCTATTGTACCGGCTAAAGATTGCTTACCTGACTGGTACAATAAACTTAACACATCTAACAGTATCAAAGATTGTTTACCTGTAAAAGATATGATTACCGCAGGGTATATTATACCAAACGTGTTCGAACAAGAAATTATTGCCGAAGAGAACTTGTCAACAGGACAAGAAGATCTTGAAAGAGTATTTCCTGTTGAACGCATTGGTGAGTTTATGGAAGTACAAAATCAATTTACTACTCCAAATTCATTTTATCAACATCAACAATGTCCTGTACACATACAAGGCAAAAAGAAATCATATATTAAAATAGCAGTGCCTTGGAAGATTAAAACTCCTCCAGGCTATAGTTGTTTGTTTGTACAACCGTTTTGGCATTTTGATCAAGAGTTTGTAATAATGCCTGCTATTATTGATACTGACGAATTTGACTTAGGCGAATTAAACTTTCCTTGTTATCTAACTGATCCTGTAAAATTATTAAAGCCAGGTGAGCCGTTAGTACAAGTAATACCATTTAAACGAGAAGAGTGGAAACATACTCTTAAATACGAAGCACCGACAAGTAGAACTAAGATGGGATTGTTCTTAAACAATGCCTACAAAAGAATTGTTCATCAAAAGAAATTATTCCAATAATAGTTGACTTTTCTTATCATTGACTATATACTGCTATAAACATCCAGGAGATTTATGAAGTGGCTATTCCAAAAAGAACAAAAAAGAAAGTCGTACGGGGCGCACCTCGTATCAAACGTGGTAACAAACTTACTGAACCTAGTTGGGAAGGTTGGGAAGAATGGACCGGTGAAAAATATCATCGTACCGCCCAACATGCTAGAGCTTGGTATTACGAAAACTACAAGCCCGCAGATTTGTATCCAGCTGTATGGAAATACATGGAACAAAATGATTACACTAAAGAACAACTTAAACAAGCAAAATCTGCTCCTAGTCACGAACTAAGCATTACAGCTGGCATCACAGCAAAACTGTTGATGAACGGCATGCCCGATTACAATAAGAAGCACGACGACTATTGGGACACGTTGCCAGGAACAATGGGCAATGTTGCTCCTGCTACAAAGTTTTTAAATGCTCGTATCGAACGTGCTATAGAAGCAGGTAAAAGTGTTGTTGAAGAAAAGAAAGCAATTGAAGAAGAAAAGAAGGATGTTTACACTCCTACTATTCAAGAACGTATTCGAGATCAAGCATACATTCAATCAGAAGCAATTGATGAATGGCTAGAAGGATGGGTATCTGATAAGCCTAACTTTGATCCTAAAGGATTTGACTTTAAGAAGCATTTTCAAAAGATGGGTGTTACACAAGCACATGCTCGTAAAATTAAAGGTTTCTTTGAAAACGAATTAGATGACTTTAAAGAACTAGAACGAATGCCAACTAAAGCAAAACTATCTAAAATGAGTGAAGTTGAACAAGATCAATGGGCACAACTTAAAGAAGGTTACGCACATCTAAAGAAAACAGATATTAAAATCTTTACAACTGCTATTGAAGATCTACTACAAGCATTAGACTTTGTTATTGCTACAGCAAAAGCAACTAGAGCTCCACGTAAATCAAAACCAAAGAGTGCTACTAAACTTGTTGAAAAGTTGAAGTTCCTTAAGGTAGACGACAAGCATAAGATTGCTAGTATTAGTCCAGATCAAATTATTGGTGCTAGTGAGCTTTGGGTGTTTAATGTTAAGACACGTAAGATAGGAAAATATCTTGCTAGTAATATTGATCCAAAAGGAATGGGTAGAGAAGGCACAGGTCTTAGTGTTAAAGGCACAACTATTATTGGATTTAATGAATCAGAAAGTATTCAAAAAACACTACGTAAGCCAGAAGATAAGATTAAAGAGTTTCAAGGTTTAGGAAAGGTTAAATTGCGTACATTCTTAGAAGATATTAATGCTGTTGATATTAAACTTAACGGACGTATCAATTCCGATACTGTCTTACTTAAGGTAATCTGATAAATAGTTGCATGAGCAACTTAGATAATATTAGAGAAGGTTTGGCCAAACTAGGTGATGCTATTAACACAATAGCAAATACACAAACCCCAGACACCCCCGACGCTACAATGAACAGCATTAGTGGTAATGCTATCCATGGTGGCAAAGCAACTATGTTTAGAAGTACAGGTATTAGAGATCTTGCTTCAAGTGATAGTCTATTAATTGAAAATGACAGCATTACCGTTGGCAATGCTGATATTGATAACATTGTAGGTGATTTAACTGTAGGCGGAAATCTTACTGTAAGCGGAGAACTGTTTGCTGAAAGATTAAATGTAACAGAGACTATTGCTCAACAAAAATTTATTAACACAATCGATTTTCATCCTGCTAACGGCAATCTAAACGGACAAGGTTTACAATGGCGTCAAGAAGGTGAACGTACTAAACAAATTGTATGGAATCAAGACAGATTTGTTATATCAAATAATGTAGACTTACATAGAAATGCTAGTTATCAAATTGATAATATTCCTGTACTAACGGCTAACACATTAGGTGTTACTATTTTAAACAGTAGTTTAGAATCAGTAGGTACATTACAAAATCTTAGAACAACAGGCGATGTTACAATAGATGACTTTATTATGTATGACAGCGGAACAATGCGTTTTTCAATTGGATGCGAAGCACCAAACGCACAGTTAAGTGTAGCAAGTAATGAAGCTGAATTTGTTGTTGATCCTGACTTTGATCACGTAAAAGTTGGTACGTATACAACTAGTAAACTAAGTATAATTACAGATAACAAAGAACGTATTATTATAAAAGAACACGGTGGCACAGAACTAAAAGGTACTGTAGGTATTAATGTTGCTTATCCAGGAGACGATGTAGATCTACAAGTTAATGGGGCTATTAGAATACAAGATAAAAAAATAGAAGTAGGAGCGGCTCCTCCAAGCGATGGTAACTTTAACCAGGGCGATATGATTTATAACAGTATACCAACAGCAGGAAATTATGTAGGTTGGATATGTGTTGAGTCGGGTAACCCGGGAAGATGGAAAGCATTTGGAGCAATTCAATCATGAGTAGATTTATAAATGTCAATAATCAAACAATAGAGGCAATTAGAGATGGACTTAATGGTTTAGGGGATTCTTTAATTACAATTAACACTCTAGTAGGAGATAGCACAAGTGCTATTACGTTAGGTGAAAATGGTGCTATACATGTATCAGGACTAGCAGTAGGCGTGTCTAATGTATCAGAAGGCGTAGATGTTGAAACGTTAGGACCTGTAAAATTTCAAGGTAAGAAATTTGAAGTAGGAAATAGCGAACCAACAATTGGCTTTTATAATAAAGGTGATATTATATGGACAGATAATCCACAGAGCAACGGAAACGTTGGATGGATATGTGTTCGAACAGGTACTCCAGGTGAATGGCGTACTTTTGGGAATATCGGCTAGTTTAATTCTCCACATAATCAGCGTAAATACAATGTACTAATAGTTAGTACGCGGTATTCGGCACGAGCGTCCGATAATAAAAGGCAGTAGGCAGAAAAAATAATGAATAAAGAACAAGATACAATAAACATAAACAACATTGAGGCTCAGGTAGAACGCTGGGATATGTTCGCACGGTTAGTGCCAACAGTATTTCTGGTGATCAACATAATATTAGTAACAGTAGGCGTAATAGACTTTGAGCAAGCATTCTGGGTAGGGCTAGGATTGTTTGCTGTAACAGCAGTAACTTGGTGGTTTTGGACTATATATACTATAAGGCACTTAGTCAAAACACTTAATAGGGCAAGCAAAAACTTACAAGAGGTACGTTCTGAATTTACGGAAGTAGCGAAAGAAGTTAAGGACATAAGAAATGACAGATAAAAGGTACATAGTAACGAGAGCTATTGCAAATGTAATCAGCGGACTTAGTATGGTAACAATTATATCATTAGGCATAATGTATATGAGTTTTGATAATGCGTTTGTATTCCAAAACACAGAAATTAACGTAGTAAACAATCCAATTGAAAAAGGGCAAGACATAGAATTCTATATGGTTGGATCAAAGAAATATGAGTGTAATAGCACAGCCGCATATGGTGTAGCACACGCAGTAGACGGAAGTCACTCACATAATCTAAACAAGTTTACAAAACGTTACATACAAAACACAGCACCAGGTGATAGAGTAGAGAACGGATGGCACATGGCTGTACCAGATGATATGCAACAAGGTGGAGAATATCGTGTTAGCATGACTGGTGAGTTTACATGTATACACATGATATTTAAAACACACAAGAAACAAGTGTTTGATAATATCTACTTAAAAGTTGACCCACGCTAAATAATTCTATGTTAGTAATTGGTAACGGTGAAAGCCGTAAAAACATTAATCTTGATTTAATACATCAAGAAAAAGTAGGATGTAATGCTATATTTAGAGATTGGCATGTTGAACATCTTGTGTGTTGCGATAAACGACTAGTTAAACAATCTTTAAAACATCATTCAAACATTTATACAAGACATCGTTGGGCTAGTGACTTTAGTGTACATTCATTACCTGAACTAATTACACAGGGCAATGACAGAAAAGACGAACCTATACATTGGGGCAGTGGACCTTATGCTATCTTACTTGCCAGTACACTATCAACAAACATAAAATTATTGGGTTTTGATTTGTATGGTAAAAAAGGCAAAGTAAATAATTTATATAACAATACTGATGGATACTCTAAACAAGATTCTAACGAAGTTGATCCTAGTTATTGGATATATCAAATAGCCAAAGTGTTCGAATGGTTTCCAAAATCAACATTTACAGTATATAATACTGCTGGTTGGGAATTACCAAAAGAGTGGAATTTAGGTAATGTTTCACTTGACATCATAGATAATTTATAGTATAATAAGTACATTAACACAGAGGACTTAATACGTCGACCCTCTTTAAATACTCCGCCGTTCAATATAGGAGAATACACATGAGTAATTATTATAGCACAAAAACATACGGACACAACATCGGACTATCAGCAGTGTTCCGTCAACCTAACGCAGAGCATTCACATTGCCATTTGCTACACGGATACAGTTTACAATTTAAATTTACATTTGGTTGTAAAGATCTAGATAACAAAAACTGGGCAGTTGACTTTGGTAACTTAAAACAACTAAAAGCCTGGTTAGAAGATAACTTTGATCATAAGACATGCGTAGATTTTAACGATCCGCACAAGCAAGCCTTTTATGATTTAGAAGCGAAAGGATTATGTGAAGTAAGAGAGTTTGACGGTGTAGGCGCAGAGAAGTTTGCCGAACATGCTTGGAACTTCGCAGATATACTTGTACGTGGAATAACAGATAATAGATGTTACTGTGTAAAAGTAGAGTGTGCAGAACACGGAGCAAATTCAGCGATATACGAGGCCTAACAATTGGCTAAGATTTACATTGAAGGTGAAACTAAAGACGAACGTAAAGCTCGCAAAGAGGCTGACAAACTACGTAAGGAAAAAGAGAAGGCACATAAAACTGCTCCTCCCGAACCAGTTGTAGTACAAAGCCCTATATCTAAACAAGACTTAGACACTAAAAATTATATTGTATGCTTAAAGCATGGATCTAAATATAGTGCCGAGTATGTAAACAGATTATACAATATGACTAAACGGCATTGTACTATTCCGTTTGAGTTTGTTTGTTTCACCGACGATGTACGTGACATTAATCCTAATGTAAGAATTATTAAACTTAAAGATATCGGAGTAAGTGGTTGGTGGTATAAGCCAATGTTCTTTGACAAGAACTTAGAACTTGACGGTAACATATTATACTTTGATTTAGATGTAGTAATTTACGATAGTATTGATAAACTTTGGCTACATGCTCCTGATAAGTTTTCTATTATAAGAGACTTTAATAGGAGTATAAGACACGACTGGAGTCATTTTAATAGCAGTGTGTTTATGTTTAAATCAAGAACATTAGGATATGTATACGATAATTTTATAAAAGACCATGGAGCTCATATGCGTAGGTTCCATGGAGACCAAGATTGGATATACGCACAAATCAAACCTGAGAAAGGTACTTGGACATTTTTTCCAGACAGTTGGATACAAAGTTATAAATGGGAAATGCGTGACAGACGCGACCTTGCTAAAATAGGCAACCATAGAAACTTTACAGTAAAAGCTAAACCAAAACTTATAAAAGGATGTTGTATAGCAGTGTTTCATGGCGAACCTCATCCACATCAATGTGAAGACGAGTGGGTAAAGGATAATTGGAAATGAGTGGACAAAGAAGATTTTTAAAAGTATGGAGTAGAACTGTTGGCATGCCTGTCGGACTAGACGATGACGACAAGCCAGAGTTTCTACCTATTAAGCAAAATGATGTTTATAAAGCATTATGGTTTAGAACATTTTGGATTGTATTACATATTGTAACTTGTATCTTAATTATAGCAGGCAATGGTAGAACATTAGACTTATGGTAGATAAATTTATATTTGACGTAGACGGAACACTAACTCCAAGTAGACAGCAGATTGATGATGAATTCGCTGTGTTCTTTTCAACCTTTTGTGCTGAAAATGATGTTTACTTAGTTACTGGTAGTGATAGAGATAAAACAGTAGAACAAGTAAGCGAAGAGGTATACAGCCTTGCGAAACGTGTTTACAACTGTAGTGGCAGTGATGTGTACGAAGGTAATAATAACGTATATACAAACAACTGGAGAATTCCTGATGAAGCAAGAAAATGGCTTAAAGATGAATGTCGGGTAAGTGAGTTTCCATTACGTACAGGATTACACATTGAAGAACGACCAGGTATGGTAAACTTTAGTGTTGTAGGTCGTAATGCTACAATGGGAGAACGCAAACTGTATGTTAAGTTTGATAATAAAACTAAAGAACGTATTAGAATAGCCAAAGAGTTTCAAATGTTGTTTCCAACAATACAAGCAGTAGTAGGCGGAGAAACAGGAATAGATATATTTCCAAGAGGTAGCGATAAAAGCCAAATTATAAGAGATTTTGATCCTAATGACACATTACATTTCTTTGGTGATCGAATGGATCCAGCAGGCAATGATTATCCTTTGAAGAAAATAATGCTTGACAACGACCTAGGAATCTGTTATAATGTAAGGGATTATAAACACACATGGAAACTATTAAAAGAATATGGATCTTAAATTTACAACAGCAGGAGATTATGTGAAGTCACAGCAACAGCGAATAGGTTTTGCTTGTAAATACATGACAGCAGATCAAACGCAGAAGAAAAAACGGCTTGAAGAAATTCAACGTCCACTAAATACTCGTAGCACAACAGTACAGTGGCTTAACAGACAGACACGTGATGTTGCTGAAGAACGCTTATGGGATATTATGGTCCATAACATTGCGTCATACAAAAGGTTGATTGAATATGTGGGATCTCTTCCACTTGAACTTAGGATGGTACGACTCGGTTCTGATGTACTTCCTGTTTATACCCAGCACGAGTGGAGTTATTATTGGAAGCGTCCTGACGTGGTACAATATGCGGAAAGAGAGTTCGCAAAGGTCGGCGCCACGGCAAGAGCCCTTGATGTCCGGCTATCGATGCACCCAGGTCAATTTACTGTACTTGCAAGCGACAACCCCGAAATAGTAGATAGGAGCGTAGAAGAATTTGAATATCACACCGATGTCATACGCTGGATGGGATACGGGCGTACCTTCCAGGACTTCAAATGTAACGTCCATATATCAGGCAGGCAAGGTCCAGCCGGTATCAAACACGCAGTTAACACAAGACTTTCTCCGGAGGCGAGAAACTCCATTACGATCGAGAACGATGAAAACAAATGGGGTCTCGACGCGAGCCTTGAACTCGTTGACACCTGCGCACTCGTACTTGACATACACCACCACTGGTGTCGTGAAGGGGAATATATACATGCCACTGACGATAGATTTACTCGCGTGATAGATAGTTGGCGTGGTGTTCGTCCTGTGATACATTATTCATACAGTAGAGACGAAGCACTACCTCAAGACTTTACACACAATACAATGCCTGACATGCCTGTATTACTTGAAACAGGATACAAGAAAGCAAAACTTAGAGCGCATAGTGATTACTATCCTAACAACAGTGTTAATGACTGGGCATTGAGCTTTTTACCTTATGCTGATATTATGTGCGAATCCAAATGTAAGAACTTGGCCAGCATCGCTCTACATAAATACAATATGGAGAAGAATAATGAGCTATCTAAACAAAATGTACAGCAAAAGACCACTGAGCCCGAAACAATCATCATCTGATAAAAACCCTAATAGAGTTACAGGTGGATTAAAAGGACAAGGTGTTGATCACGTTGTTATGATAGGCGAAGACGGCTCCGAAAATCAAATACCAACACAACGATATGTAGCAAGTTTAGAAGAACAGCTACGCAAACAACGTTCGGCTATCCAAGTCTTAGAAAGAAAAGTATCAAGACAAGACAGTGCTTTACAGCAATTGAATAGTCTTTACAGTAGAGGAAGATAGATATGAAAAATTGGATCAAAGCAAGAATTGAAGAACGCACATCACTAGATGGCGCAGTACTTATTGGTGTAGGAATAATAGTACTAATAGCGGGACCATTCGCAAAACTTGCGGCATATGCGGCAATCGCATACGGTGCTTGGACTATTTGGAAGAAAGACTAAATTTCGTCTATTCGTAACTTAGAGTCAACTGGCAAATTAAGTTTTACCCTTTGTTCAACTCCTTTGCGTTGAGCAAAGCGTTTAGGGTCACAATCAGGGCAAACATGAACATAGTAGTCGTCTAAACGTTTAGGATCTATTTTTCCCTTTTCACGTTTAAACTCTATATGACACTCGTCACATTCAAAGACCGCATAACTACGTAGTCGCTTGTAAGGATGGGTTTTACCTGTTTTACTTTTACGAACGTAAAATCTTACTTCTTTTTCAATTCTTTTGAACATGTTGTATTTATTTACGTTTGGATTATAAAAATGTGTATAAATACATAGGAAGAAGAAAACAATGACAAATGTAGTATTTTTAACTGAAACGGCTAAAGAACATATGAGTAAGATGCTTGAAGAAAACAACAAGCCTGCTATTAAATTAGCACTACAAGGTGGAGGTTGCGCAGGCTTTAAATACGATTGGTCTTTAGAAGATGAAGCTGAAACAGGTGACGAAGTCATTGAACTTGATAATGGAAAATTTATAATAGACAGTATGAGTGTAATGTACTTATTAGGGTCAACAGTAGACTATAAAAAAGAACTATTTGGTTCATACTTTGATATTAGAAATCCGTCAAGCACAAGTAGTTGTGGTTGCGGTGAAAGCGTGGGATTTTAATTTATGGCAAAACAAGACATATATTTAGGTGTAGAAGGTAACGACGGTACAGGTGATAGTATACGCGAATCCTTCCGCAAAGCAAATGAAAACTTTACAGAGCTATATGCTGTATTTGGACAAGGTGGAACAATTAGTTTTACTGCTCTTAATGATACTCCAACAGGTATTACAGCAAATGGTATTTTAATTGGTAACTCAACTGGTACAGAATTATTACAAAAGACTCTAACAGCAGGGTCGGGTATTAGTATTGATAATAACAGCGACACAAATATTGTTATTACAAATACTGGTGCTAATATTAACGCTGATACAAGTCCAATATTTGGTGGACCAGTAAGTGGTAACCAAGTTTATGCTATTGGACAAATTGCTACATCCCCACAAGCAATTACAGAATACAATACTACACACGGTACATCAATTAACATCAATGATATCGTTACTGATAAAAAATTCCAAGATCAATACTACGCACCAAACACAACATTTGAACCTACTAAGCCTGTTTATGCTAGAACAGAGCCTGTTAACGCAGACGAATATACAAACTCTATTAGTGAATATAGAAGTGGTAATGTTGTTATTAGCGATCATGGTTTTGATTATAGTGTTAATGGTACTAAATGGAAATATTCTACAACTGATACTCCACCTAATGGATTAACAGATAATACAGATTACTTTATTAGATTTGTCAATGAAGATCAAATCAGTTTACATACTACAAAAGTAGAAGCACAAAATAACAATGACACAACTCGTGTTAAAATTAATATTGCTTTAGGAACAACTACTGCCACAACAGGGCAAGACATTATAAAAGATACAGCGTATGATGATTCATTATTTGGATTCTACAAAGATAACGAAGCACTACCAAGAGGATCGGCAGTAAGAAGACAAGGTGATCAACTCGAAGGTGCTATGTACCTACATGATCATCCAGGAGACTTAGCTGGTACTACTACAGGTAACCTTGAAGATTTACAAGCGGCATCAAAACTTTATGTTGATAACACATCTTATGCTTCAACAGAAGATTTGTTTGTTACTAAACAAGGCGACGATACACAAGCACGTACTCCAGTTGGATTAGAAGGACGCGGTCTTTCATATGCTTACGGAAGTTTAAAAGCGGCATTATTAAAAGCACAAGAAATTGTTGAAAGTGCGCCAATTGAGCCAGGTGCTTATACACAAACAATTACTTACGATGACGGTGATGGTGTAGCACTTACACAAGGTGTAGGAGTAACATCTCTAAACAATGCGGCAAGAAACGCACAAAAATATTTAAGAGAAAATAAAAAGTTTATTCAACAAGCAACACTTGATTACATTGGAGATACATTTCCAAATTTAGCATATGCTGATACTAATGTTATTAACCCAAATGCTGAAGCAATACTTTTCCAAAACAAAAAGTTTATCCAAGAAGAAGTTACATATTGGATCAATCACAATGTAGGAAACGCAGGCGGTTCAGGTACATGGAGTAACTTTGATTACAGTAGTGCTAAATGTAAACGTGACGTAGGTTATATTGTTGATGCTTGGATCAATGATTTATCACGTGGTGGTAACATTGAAACACGTAGAATAGCATCAAGTTATCTAGCAGGCAGACAAAATGCTGTTGGCGCGGCGGCACTAGGTACTCCAGATCAAATAGTTGAAACTAATCTTGCTATTGAATTTGCTAGAGATCTAGTAAAGAATAATATTTTAACTAATACATCATACACAAGTAAACAAGGTAAATTTGTTGTTGATGATGCTAATCTTACATCAAACAGTTTCCAATTTTATATTGGACGTAGTAGTTACGCAAACACATACGTAAACGGTGGTACAGTAACTAAAGCAGACAACACAGAAATTCTAGTTAGTAACTTTACATACAATGAAACAAATGGTATCGCAACTATTGTTACAGTATCAAATCATGGACTAAGTGCTACAGATGTAGTTACACTCGCAGGTATTAATGTAACTTGTACATTTGAAGGTTCTGTTACAGCAAAAGTTTATCCAGAAAGTTTTCCACAAGTTATAACATCATTAGCAGTTGAGTCTGGAACAGGAAACAACGATGTTGTAGGCAGAGCTGATACATTAACTAGTGTAATTACATCAGTTATTGCAAATGGCTTAGACGCATTAAATGCTTATCCTCCAGCAAGACCACAAGTTCCTAATAACACTTGTGAAAGAGATTTAGGATTAATTATTGATGGTATGATCTTAGATATCGGTAACGGTACTAACAGTAACATTAATGCTATCCAGGCGGCTAAGAGATATTTTAGTACACCGTCAGGAGCCAAAGCTCGTATTACACAAAGATCAGAAACACTTGCTTCATTAGCTAAAGCAAAAACTATTGTACGAAACGTTGTATCAAACATTGACCTACTTACACAGTCAAAAAGATTTACAGTTCTTTCATCAGGATTAGCGGCAAATACATTTGAAGTTAACGTAGGAGCTAATAGTGTTGTACATAATTATGTAAGTGGTGGTACTGTTAATAGTACTATTAATATTAGTAACTTTATATATAACAATGTTAGTGGTATAGGTACTATAACAACTACCGCGGCACACAGTTTAGGTGCTGGTGATGTTGTAACACTTAGTGATATATTATTTGAGTGTGTAGGTTATGAAGGAACAAAAACTTATCCAACAGATTATACAACACTTGTACCACAATGGTTTAACAGTGATATTAACGATGTATCAACAACTATTAAAAATTCTTTAGATAATAAGTTTGATATCATAATTGATATTTTAACTAACGGCTTTACAGCAGTATCAAACTATACACTAGTTGAAGGTAGTACATACACAATTGACTTTGGTAATGGTACCGGTAACGATAGTACAGACCAAGGTATTAATACTAACGTTGATATTTTACCAGGTAAAATTATTGTTGGTCAAACAACTGGCGCTAGAGGACGTATTGTAAAATACACAAGTGGTGCTGATTTAGGTGGTACAGCATACGATAGAGTAGAAGTTGTATTAATTGAGCCAATTGAATTTAGACGAGGCGAAGAGTTACGTTATGGTAACCCGACTGCTGAGAAACAAATTTGTGTACATGTTGAAACAGGTATTTACTACGAAGACTATCCATTAAAAGTTCCTGCTAACGTTTCAATTAAAGGTTCAGACTTTAGACGTTGTCAAATTAGACCAGCTCCAAGAATTTCACAATCACCTTGGGCTAACACTTATTTCTATAGAGACAAGTTACTAGACAATTTAAAAATTACAGACTACACAGGCGCAGACATAGCAACAGCACAAGCAATTACAATTACCGGAATCAATGAAGCAGGCGGAGTTATTACAGTAACACCGGCAGATAATATTGCTCCAACAGCATGGGATGGTGCTTGGTTCTATACAGACAATGGAGCAGTAGGACTTATTAGTAATGCTGATGGCGGAAGTAATTTTGATGTTACATTAACAGTTGATCTTTTACCAAACTTGTCTGGAATAGCAAGTGGTGAATGGCACATTAAAAAAACTACTAATTACGGTTATCACTACTTATCAGATCCATTAAACTCATCAAGTGTACCTAAAATGAACAACGAGATGGATGTGTTCTTAATGAACGATGCTACAAGACTAGCAAATATGTCATTCCAAGGACACGGTGGTTTTGCTCAAGTGCTTGATCCAGCAGGACAAGTTCTTATTAAATCTCCATACACACAAGTTTGTGGTAGTTTCTCAGGAAGCATAAACAAACAAGCATTTAGAGGTGGTATGTACATTGACGGATTTGCTGGTAACTTAGAAACAGTTATTACAAGTAAAGACGACAACTATACACTTAATGTACAATCAGCTACAGGAACAGGTTTAAGACTTAGAAAGCCTCAAACACCTGCTCCATTCTTTATTAATGGTGTGCGTTATCAAGTTGATGCTATTTCAGAATACGACGGTGGCACAGGTACAGCAAAATTATTAATCAACAAACTTTCAAACGAAGGTAATGGTTATACAGATAATACATTCCCACAAGAAATTTATATACAGACTGCTGGTAACAGAAGTATGTTGGCAAACGACTATACACAGGTTAACGATTTAGGTTACGGTCTGTTTGTTAACAATGCGGCATTATCAGAGCAAGTTAGTACATTCTGTTATTACAACCATACAGCGTTCTTTAGTAACAATGGTTCTGAGATTAGAGCTCTTAACTGTTCTAACGCAAATGGTAACTTTGGTTTAGTTGCGGCAGGATCAGATCCAAACGAAACTGTTGATGCTGTTACACAATTAAGATCTATGCAAATACCAGGTAAGGTTTATAATGATCCATCTAACACATACGGATTTGGTGAGTTCAATCATAACTCAGGTAACTTTAGTGTATTTGTTTATGATTGTGATTATCATCCTTACCCAAACAGTTTGCTTGATGTTTATACAACAACAGGCGTAACTACATACGAAGTTACAAGTGTAAGTGTTGTTGATGTTCCAACTTCAAACACAGGTGGATATACAGGCGCTACTGGTCCAACAGGACGTAAAGGCGCAAACTTACCTATTTACAGATTGAGTGTGTCAGGTGACACAGGATTATCAAGTGCTATCACAGGTACTCACAATCCGTCACTAGCATCAGATGCTGGTCCATACGTTACTATTAGAATGAATAAGAATTTCTTGTTTGATGATGTTAGCGGCGTAACAAGTATTAGACCTTCAACAGCAGTTATTTACGAAGAGAATCCAGATCAAGTTTACAGAAGTATTAGTTTCAACAATCAAGATTCTGATAACTCAGCATTAGCTTCAGATAGATTCCAAATTGTTATGGACACAGGATTTAGTCATGTTAATATGACTATGCGTAATACAGAAGCGGCATTGAATACATATGCTGGCACAGGTACTACAATGGGTGCTACAGCAGGTGACGTTGTACTTGCTATTGAAAAACTAACATCAAAATTAATAAATCGTGTTAATAACAACGATATGATCTTTAGTTTTGCTGGTAAGACTCATACTGTTGCTAACTATGTTGACAGAGGCGATTATGCGACTGTACAGTTAAATGAAGTTGCTGGTAGTAACATTAACAGTAGTGGTAGTAGATTTAGTCAAACTGGACTAGTCGAATCAATAATATTCTCAGGTAATGCTACAAGAACAATTCCAGTCAGTTTAGCGGCAAACGAAGCGGCAACAATTACAGTTGGTATTTCAACACTAAGAGCTAACGGACATGACTTTGATAAAATTGGTACTGGCGGATTTAACACTACTAACTATCCAAGTATTATTTACGGTGATCCAACTCAAGCGGCGACACAAGCAAAAGAAGTTAACGAACGTGGTAAAGGGCGTGTGTTCTTTGCTAGTACAGACCAAGATGGATTCTTCCGTGTTGGTAAGTTCTTTAGTGTAGACCAAGGAACAGGTACAGTTACATTTGCGGCTAGTATTGCTATTAGTAACTTAGACGGACTAGGATTTAAACAAGGTGTTAGAATTACAGAATTTAGTAATGACGACACAATGTCAGATGCTGATCCATCAGCAGTACCTACAGAATTTGCGGCAGAGTCATTCTTAAGTAAAAGATTACACTTTGATAGAAACGGAACTAAACTAGTTACTGGAACTATTGGACCAGGAGCATTAGCAAGAGACGGCACAACAGAAATGACTGGACAGTTAAACGCTGGTGGCTTTAAAGTTATCAACGGTGCTGATCCTACAAACGCACAAGACTTAACTACAAAATCATATGTAGATGCTAGAACACCTTTCGGTAGCGAAGCAATTGGTCCTGACATTGCTAACAGAGCAACTAATGATATATTAGTTTGGGATGGCACAAGTTATGACAATGCTAGTCCAGCAGGAGATATTGAATTAAGTGTTAGTTCTAATGTAGTAACATTTGCTATTACATCAGGTGCTGTAGTTAACGCAGATATAAACGCAAGCGCAGGCATTGTACAAAGTAAACTAGCAATGGAGTCAGCAAGCACTAGAGCAAACGCAACTGGTATTACACAAGCAGACTTAGGACTAGCAAGTTTTGATGATGGTGACTTTGCTGTAACAAATGGTTGGGTAACACTTAAAGCTAATGGTATTGACTTAGCTGATTTACCTAGTTTAGATCAGTACCAAGCAATTGGTAGACAAACGGCGGCAACTGGCAATGCTGAAATTGTTACATATGCTCAAATTGTTGAAGCAGGTGGTTCATTTACAACTACTGGTGTTGCTGATAGAATTATTAAAACAGGAGCAGATGGTAGAATAGACGCACAAAGTTTTTACTTAGATAATAATAAAATCTTAGACCAAACATCAAATACAATGACAATGACTACTCCAGGTGGAGCAAAAGTATTTGATACTGTTGGTACTGTTCCAAGTAATACAACTACTACATTCCCAGGTACTATACAGTTAGGTACAACAAGTGCTACAGCATCGTTCTTCCAACAGAACAGTAGTTACGGTGATCCAGCTGACGCTACACAAAATAGTCCAAGACTAGCAAGTGACTGGGTATATACATCATTCATTGAAGCGCCAGGTGAAAAGAGTAGTTCAAGTACAGGTATTGCTGTAGGTGCTGGTACAGGATTTAGTAGTGCTGGCCAAGTTGCTATTATTGCTAACAACAACACAGCGGCGGTAATATTCAAACAAACGGCTATGACTCCAGCGGCTAACGGTGGATACGATATAGGTACATCATCGTTGAAATTTGGTACATTCCACGGTACAGCAACATCAGCACAATACGCTGACTTGGCAGAGAATTATTTAGGCGACAGTGATTATGAACCGGGTACTGTATTAGTATTTGGCGGAGACGAAGAAGTAACAGCGTGTACTATAAAAGGTGATAGAAAAGTAGCAGGTATTGTTTCTACTAATCCAGCACACTTAATGAACGTTGACTTACAAGGTGATAATGTTATAGCACTAGGTTTACAAGGTAGAGTACCTTGTAAAGTTATAGGCAAGGTAGAAAAGGGTGACTTACTAGTTACAAGCGCCATACCAGGCTACGCTATAGTAGACAATGATCCTAAAGTAGGAACTGTATTAGGAAAGGCATTAACCTCCAAAGATGACACAGAACGCGGCACAATTGAAGCTGTGGTAGGGAGAGTATAATGGCTATTCAAGTAATTAACATAGGAACTAGTGCTAACAAAGGAAATGGCGATCCATTAAGAACAGCTTTTAAAAAGATAAACGAAAATTTTGCTGAACTTAACGTTACTAATACAAATAGAGATATTAACGGATCTGTATTTGCTGACGATAGTACGTTACTAGTTGATGCTGTTAACGGAACAATTACAGCGGCAGTATTAGTTGGTACACTTCCAGCATTAAATGGATCAGCATTAACAAACTTAACTATCCCGGCACAGACGTTTGCTTCACTTACAAGTAAGCCAACTACACTAGCTGGTTACGGAATTACTGATGCGGCAACATCAGCACAAGGTACATTGGCGGCTAGTGCATTACAAGCAGAAACAATTACACTCGCAACACTAAAAACAGAAGTAGCGGCAAGTGCTGACTTTGCTGACTTCCAAACAAGAATAGCGGCGTTATAAGGAAATAGATATGGCAAACAGAATACCACTTATAGTTGATAGAGACGATCAAAACAAACTAAAAGAATTACCAATAGGTGATAATTTAAACTTAACAGGAAGTGGAATAGTTGGTGCGGCAAACATTGAAGCAACAGGACTTACTATTGCCGGAATCAGTTATAATCCATTTAGCGGTAGTTGGAATGATCTAGCAGACAAACCTAACGTAGCCGCAGACACTGATGGACTTCCTCAAGGTAATACTAATTTATATTTTACAAATGAAAAAGTTGATGACAGAGTTAACGCTATCCTTAGAGAAGGAAGCGGAATTGATATTACATACGACGACTTAAATGCTACAATTACTATTGCCGCAACAGGTGGTGGTGGCGGTGGGGGCGGAAGTAATATTCCAACTAACTTTACCGGATTGGCTACTAACCAAGTAATGAAATATAGCACAGCAGAAAGTGCTTGGCTAAATGGAAGTATTAATTGGTCTGAACTAGCAGGAACTCCAAGTTTTTCTACAGTATCAATTTCAGGTAGCTATAACGATTTGATTAACAAGCCTACTCTTGTAAATGATATTAGCGACTTAGCAGATGTAGATACACAATCACAACTACCAAACACTGGACAAGTTCTTAAATGGGATGGTAATAAATGGGCACCAGCAGATGATATTACAACAGGTGGTGGCGGACTAGATGCTACAACACTAAATGGATTTGCTAGTTCATATTATTTAGATTATAATAACTTTACAAGTAAGCCTACATTATTTGACAGCCAATTTAGTTCATTAGTAGCAACACCTACAACATTATCAGGTTATGGTATTACTGATGCTATTAGTACAAGTCAAAGTTACACACAAGACGGTACAGTAACATTTAATGATAACGGTGGTATTACAGTTGGTACAAATAATAATGTTAAATTAAGAATTGATAACAGTGTAATTTTAGAAACTACAGTTAATGATCAAGATTTAGATATCAAAGTTAAACCTTTGTCTGGAACAAAAACAGCAATTAAAATTGATACTGGTAATGAGAGAGTAGGTATATTTACAGCATCGCCAGGACGTAAACTAGATGTTGCAGGTGATGTAAATGCTACTGAATATTTTGGTAGTGGTGCTAATCTAACAGGACTTACCTTAGATTTAATTACAACAGCTGGAAGTGAAACAGATAACAGCGTAAGTTTTGGTAACATTAATCCTTATGCGGCTAACACATATAGTTTAGGTGCTAGTAATAATTATTATCAAAACTTGTATGCTAATAATATTTACGGTAGTGGCGCTAACATTACAGCAATTCCGTTTAGTTCATTAACAGGTGTCAGTATTGATTATACTGGTAGTACAATTACTAACAAGCCTACTATTCCAACAAACAATAACGAACTTACAAACGGCGCAGGATTTATCACAGGCATTACTACTGAAAGTATTAATAGTTTAAGTGATGTTAATATTACTAGTGTAGCAAACGACCAAATTTTAAAATACGATAGTGCTACAAGTAAATGGGTTAACAGTGTAGGTGGATCAACTATAGGTAACTTTACATTTAGTTCAAGTGTAATTGATACAGATGATTCAAGTGGTATTACAATTACTCCAGCAGTTACTACGAGCAGTGATCTTACAGTACAAAACGATTTAGTAGTACAAGGTAGTATTACAGCAGATAGTATTGTTAGTACAGGTACAGGTGTACCAACTATTGAAAGTGCGTCTAGTATTAATTTAACAGCCTCGGATAGAGTTACAGTAACACAAAGTCCTATTAACTTAGCAAGTTTCTCAACTACTGATCGTAACGGTCTAACAGCTACTAACGGTGACATGATCTATAATACTACTACAAATAAATTCCAAGGCTACGCTAATGGCGCCTGGGTCGATTTACACTAGGAGTTTAAATGAGCGAACGCGAATATATTGTTACACTTAAAAAAGGTGTAGACTACGAAGCATTTAATCAAGAAATGATTGAAGAAACTGGTGCTGGTAATATTCCAAACAGATCAGCTACAGTAGCAAACGCAAGACCTGGTTCTCAACGTAATACACATTATGCTCTTACAGATGACGAAGCAACTGATCTTAGAAATGATGATAGAGTCGTTGATGTTGCTATTCCACCAGAACAAGATGAAAACTTAGAAATTGGTTTAACAGCAACATATCAAGGTAACTTTTATAAAGGAACTTCAGAACTTAGTGATAAAAATATTGACTGGGGTAAAAGACGCCACAGTGTAGTTACTGAAAATACAACTTGGTCAACAAACTTAGATAGCTCATATAATTATGCGTTAGATGGAACAGGCGTAGATGTTGTTATACAAGATAGCGGCCTACAAGTTGATCATCCAGAATTCCAAGATGCTAACGGAGTATCAAGAGTACAACAGATTAATTGGTATACCGAAAGTGGATTAAGCGGATCGCAAAGTTCTAATCATTATAGAGACACAGACGGACATGGTACACACGTTGCAGGTACAGCCGCTGGTAAACATTTTGGTTGGGCAAAGAACTCAAGAGTGTACAGTGTTAAAGTTGCAGGCCTAGAAGGTTCTGGCGATTCAGGCACAGGCATCAGTATTAGTGACTGTTTTGATGTAATAAAATTATGGCACAGAAACAAACCAATTGATCCAACTACAGGACGCAAGCGTCCAACTATAGTAAATATGAGTTGGGGCTATAGTTCAGGATACGGAACTGCTACAAGTATTGTATATCGCGGAACAACTTATAGTTCTAGCAATGATCCTAGTTTTTCTTCAAGAACACATCTAAGAGATACCTATGGGCTTTACCCATATGTTACTTTTAGTGGATATAGATGTCCAGTAAGAATAGCATCAGTTGATACAGACGTAGAAGAATTAATTGATGAAGGTGTACATATATGTATTGCCGCAGGCAATAATAGTTTTAAAGTAGATGTAGATGGCGGAGATGATTATGGTAATATACTTTTTGGCGCTGGTGGTAGTCGTTTCTATCACAGAGGCAGTTCTCCGTATAGTGTAAATGCGTTTATGGTCGGATGCCTAAATGCTCAGTCAAACACAGCAGATAATAAAGTAGGATTTAGTACAACAGGACCGGGTGTTGATATATACGCCGCAGGACATAATATTGTTAGTTGTACAAGCACAACAAATAAATTTGGCGATGCCGCATATTATGATGGCGGCGGCTTTAGACAGTGTAACATTAGTGGTACTAGTATGGCTAGTCCGCAAGCATGTGGTGTAGGAGCATTATACCTACAAGCAAATCCTATGCTTACGCCAGCACAACTAAAAGATATGATGCATAAAGATTCGAGTGAAACTTTAGAAGCAGGAACGCTCACAGGATATGGTGACACAGATGATGCTATGGGTGGACCACGTAGAGTAATGGTATCTAGATATAATAAACAAGTACCTTACTCGTCAACTATATCAGGTAAATACAGTAACAGGGGAATATAGATGGCAATTCAAACAGTAAATATAGGTACTATAGCAAACGACGGCACAGGTGATGATTTACGTGAAGCGTTTGTAAAAGTAAATAGTAACTTCCAAGAGTTACAAGCAAAGAATCCAGAACAAACAACAGCCGCAAACTTAGGCAGTCAAGGTTCGGGTGTGTTTGCTCAACTTAACGGTAGCGAATTACAATTTAAAAAGATTGTAGGCGGGTCAGCTGTAACACTAGCAGAGACTGCTAATACAGTAACAATTAACAGTACAGCAACAGGCTTACCTAGTTTACAAGTATTTGCTGACAACAACAACATTACATTAGATGCTAACGGCAATGCCCTAACACTTGCTGGTGGAGGAAATACTACAACTAATCTTGTTGGTCAAACTATTACAATTTCAAGTGTAACATCATTACAAACTGATACAAGTCCAAAGCTAACAGCAACACTAAACGCACAAACTAACAACATTACTAATGTGGGTAATATGACTGGTAATGTACATAATCTTGATGTTAGAGAATTTGACGGAATACAGAGTTATCTTAATCAGTTAGATATGGGAATTTCAAATCCGTCATCGTTTTCTAGTTCATTAGAATATCTAGCATATAACTTAGCTATCGACTTTGACGATGGCAACAGTAACTTTACTGGATCAAATGCTATTGAAGCAGACTTTGGAACACTGTAGGAGTTAGAATGGCCAATACACTTTGGACAGTAAATACAGGACATAGTTTAGGTACGATTCAAGAAGGCGTTACACAAACAGTTTCTTTACCAATAGATTCAACTGTCGATAGTATTACACTTATTAGTGGCAAGTTACCAGGTGGTCTAAGATTAAGTGGAACTGATTTATTAGGTACTCCTTTTGAAGTAAACAAGTTAACTACATTTAAATTTGTATTAAGAGCTAAAAAAGATAGACGTAAAGAAGACATTACGTTAAACTTAACAATAGACGGAATGGACGAACCTCAATGGGTTACAGCAGAAGGTGACTTACCTTTAGGTCCAAACAATAAATTTTACATACTAGATAGTAGTCCTGTAGATTTCCAATTACAAGTTATTGATCCTGACTTACCTACAGGCGAAACATTAGAATATTTTATTGAAGACGATGGCGGCGAACTTCCGCCGGGTATATCTTTAGGAAGAACGACAGGTAAACTAACAGGTATTGTTGAGCCTTTACTAGCATTAGAAGGAAGAGCTTCAAGTGGATTCTTTGATACAAATCTTTATGGAACGTTTCCATTCGATTTTGGTGTTAAAAGTTTTAACGGTTTTGAAAGTTTTTACTACGATACAACATTTTATGATTATGCTGTTCCTACACAAAGTCCTAAAAAATTAAATAGATTTTACCAATTTACTGTAACTGTAAGTGACGGAGTTACACTAGCAAAGAGACAGTTTAAGATTTATTTAGTAGGTGACGATTTCTTAAGAACAGATAATACTATTATGCAGATAGGTACTGGATTGTTTACAGCAGACAATACATATCTAAGAGCGCCTGTTTGGTTAACACCAAGTGACTTAGGATTTAGAAGAGCCAATAACTATGTTACATTATTTCTTGATGTATATGATCCAACAAGTAATCAAGGTATTATTAGTTTTACAGTTAAGAAATCTAACTCAGATGGAACTCCTAGTGTACTTCCGCCTGGAATGGATATTGATAGTACAAATGGCGAGATCGCAGGGCGTGTTCCTTATCAGCCAGCAGTTACAACTGAATACAGATTTACAGTTGAAGCACTAAGACAATTAGGAAGTTCATCATCAACTAGTACAGAATTAGTTGCTAATAACCTAGGAGTAGATCCTGCTAATGAATTTGGTGTATATGACACAGGTACAAAAACTAAAGGCTTCCCTGATGATAATACTAGTTTTACAGATTTTGCGGCAAACTTATTTAGAGGAACTACACAAAACAGTTGGATTGTATTTAATGAAGTTCCGATAACAACAGACGATGCTAGTGATAATAGATCGTATATAGGTTCTGATGTTATAAACAAAAGCGTATGGGTAATTAAGAATGGTAAAGTAGAATTTACAAGTGCTGATAAAGCGCAAACTACACTTGAACAAGGAAATAATGATTACTTAAGAAGTCAGTTTAGAGGTACTATTCCAAATGTTATATTTCAAACTTTTGATCAGGCTGGAGCAGTAGTTAGTAATAAAGTTATTACTATGAGCTTTTACGATTACAGCAAACGTATTACAGAAACAACTAATCCTACAGTAGCAAAAGACAAAGAATTTAAAGTTAAATTATTAGGTGAAATAGAAAGTGCTATTACATGGAACACTTCAAAAGACTTAGGTAACATTAGAGCAAACTTTACATCTACATTAAGTGTAAGTGCTACTAGTAACGTTCCTAATGCTATTGTATTGTATAGTTTAGATAGCGGAAGATTACCACCAGGTATTACACTTGCTATTGATGGACAGTTACAAGGTAAAATTAGACAATTTGGTGTTCCTGGATTTCCTGGATTGACTACAATTGACAAAACAACTACTAAAACTACGTTTGATGGAGACACTACAACTATCGACAGAAGTTATACATTTACAGTAAAAGCACAAGACCAATTTAAATTTAGTGCTACAACAAAAGAATTTAATATTACTACAACTGATCCTGATGATACTCTTTACAGTAGTGTAAGTATGGTTCCAATGTTAAAGAAAACTGAACGTAATACATTTAGAAACTTTATATCTGATCCTACTATCTTTACACCAAGTAGTATCTATAGACCAAATGATCCAACGTTTGGATTACAATCACAAATTAACATTTTAGCATATGCCGGTATTGAAACTAAAAATATTAGCGAGTTTATGTCTGCTATTGCTAAAAATCATAAACGTAAAAAATTTAAGGTAGGCAGTGTTAAAAAAGCTCTTGCTAAAAATGTAGGCACTAATGATACAGTATACGAAATAATTTATGTAGAACTAATTGATCCATCAGAACCGTTGACAGGTCAAACTGCTCAATCATTTAATATTAAGACAAAAAATAAAATTACAGCTGATAGTATACAATATGAAGTTATTGACGACAATACCGGAGTTGGTACTGGTCAAGGATTCTTTCCTTTAGAACTACAAGGAGGAGGTGGTAGATCACCTGCTTCTACAGGAACAATTATATTATATACTAGAATAGGCCCTGTACAATATAATTCAGGTCCACAAATAACAGTAGAATTACAAAACGGACAAGAAATAGTTGTAGGCGATATTGACAATAGTATTAATGCCGATCCACAACGTTTACGTCCTATAACAAATACAATTAAAATTGATAGTGATGCTATCAATGTTAGTGATAGTAAAGATCAAAGAAGATATATAAGTAATATCACTAATATGAGAAATAGATTACGTAAAGTTGGTTCAAATCTAAGAGACTTTTATCCGTTATGGATGCGTACAGCACAAGTAGCAGGTGAAGCAGAATTAGGATTTAGACTAGCAATTCCGCTTTGTTACTGTAAACCAGGTGAAGCAGACAACGTAATATTAAATATTGCTAATAGCAACTTTAACTTTAAACAACTAAACATAGAGATCGAAAGGTATAGTATTGATGCTACAGCCGGGGTAAGTAACGAACAGTACTTACCGTTCGCGAACTATCAGTTCAATGTATAAAGCAGATAAATAATATACAAGAGAGGAATACATTATGCCAAATTTAACAAGTAGTTCAATTAACGAAACAGGAGTAAATGCTGAATATCCTGTTGCGGGTCAAGATAACGATTCACAAGGATTTAGAGATAATTTTAGTATTTTAAAAACTAACTTTGTAGCCGCTAAAACAGAAATTGAAGAACTACAAGATATTACAGCAAAACTTAATGTTGCTAATGACTTCCTCGGTAATAACATTAGTGGTGCTAATTTAGTTAACAATACACACGCACACCATCCTAGTGCTGGTACAGTTAATTCAAGCCAAAACATTAACGTAAGTGACGGACCACATCAAACTATTGTTGTTGGTGCTGATGTTACACTTACACTATCTAATTGGAATACAAATAACGATAAAACAAACATAGTACGTGTATATGTAAAAACTGCCGACGTAGATCGAACAGTAACATTTGCTAGTAACGCAGGCGCAGGAACACTTAAAAGATCCAGCAACTGGCCAACATCAAATACTACAGCAGTAATTGGAGTTAAGGCTGATCCAGCAGATGAAGATAAGTTCTTTGTGTTTGAATTTACAAGTTTTGACCAAGGTGCTACAGTATGGTCTAACTACGTAGGTGTTTACCAGTAATGTTTCATCCTTTTAGTGAAGATACATCTGCGCTAACAGTAGCACAGCTACATGACAAAATATCCGAATTAACACATAAGTATTTTTCTACTTCTAATCCTCAAGTCCAAGAACAGATTTCTACTTTTATTGACTTTTACAGACAAGAAGCTCTAGTAAAAGAAGCCAAAGAAAAACTTGAACAAGAAAAAAATCAACAAAATGGCGATTTAGGACTTGACAAACTCATCAAAGTAAGTTAAAATACGTGTATGCTTATGAAAACAGACTCTCTCGGTATCCCGCGATTTACAAATAAAGACTTAGTTGATATGATCTATACAGGTCATGCTGACAAATGTCATGTGGTATTATGCGAACCATCAGATGATGTAGATCAGTTTAACAAAGCAATGGAAGAACAAGGCTTTGATAAACTACAAAAGTATATTCCATTAGATGTAGACAAAAAGACTTTTGACGGTGTATGTCAAGGTGAATGGTTTATGCCTGATGAATACAAAGACATCAATGTATATGAATATGTACTAGGCAAAGCAAAAACACCCTGCCCACAACACGTACAAGATCGTATATGGGAA
>Ga0181390_1000127_pt1 | contig 29782 bp, 12 predicted proteins | sample 13SPOviralmetaG_FD_130085 | JGI IMG/M metagenome (GOLD analysis project Ga0181390, IMG submission 130085) | Marine viral communities from the oligotrophic San Pedro Time Series (SPOT) site, San Pedro Channel, CA, USA - 13 SPOT_SRF_2010-07-21 | ecosystem: Environmental > Aquatic > Marine > Strait...
AACGATTTGCCCAGAAGTTCCTCCTGGTACGCTAAATCCTGTTGCTTCAATAACCCTGTTGATTGTGAACTGTCCATCACCAACTGCCGCACCTGTTGCGCTAGCAGCATCATATTTTATTGCAGGAACAGTTGCATCAGTCCAATAAGATCCAACTGCTGTCGTATCGCCGAATATTATTCCTGCGCCGTCTGTTTCAGTCGCATCTCTAGCACCGTTTGCAAGAACAATCGTTTTATCAGAAATTGAAAGATCTGTACTATTGACAGTTGTTTGTGTTCCATTAACAACCAAATCACCATCGATGAAAACGGTGCCCGGAACTTCGGGATCATTTTCTGTTGCCGCAGAAATTCTTGCAGGTTGTAATCTAAGATGTTGATTTGTTCTAATGTGAGTATATGAGGGAACGGCAGGAAGGTTACCATCACCATTGACCTCATCATCAACGCTTTTTCCGAATACTATGATATTGAATTGAGTAATAGCATTACGTAAATTTGAATTTTTACGTATTAAAAGCGCTCGGCTATTAGCATCATTAGGTGTTGCAAAATTGTATGCCGCCTGATAATCAATGTTTGCGGGACGAAACTCAATTCCTTGGGTAAAGTCAGTAAGATTCGCATTCCAAGTAGATTTTATAGAGCCATCATATGACCCAATTAAGTCAGGCACAGCACTAATGTCACCTGCGTGAAACCCTAAAGACGTCCCGTGTTGTAATTGCAATCCGCCAGTTAATATATTAATAGATTTATGGAATTTGCCTCCACCTGCAACATCTAAAGCGGGCTGTAAAACTGCTTTGCCTACATCAGGTGAACCAACTGAACCAACCTGGCCTGTGCCTGCCTTAAACAATGTGCCGACTTGATACGATTTACCTGCCTGGTTGGTGTCGTCTATTGCGGTCCAGTTTGTGTCGCCATCGGTGCCGTAAACAGTTATTCTATATGTTTCCCCAGCAACAAAATTGCCTGAAGTGACTTCTGTTTCAATAATATCTTGTGTACTTGTGATTTGTATTGGACGATCTGTGGTTGCACCTACATCACTTGTTAACTGCAATGAAGACGCATTTATAGATGTTTGTGTAATCGTTGATGTTGCTTCTCCACTAATACCTATTTTGTATTGATTGTTACCTGCATCTTCTAAAGCAAGGTCGGCGCCCAAACCCACGAAAAACCTATCGCCGGTTCCGCCGGTTGACATAAGGAAGCAATTTGCTCCATTATTAGGTGAAATGGGCAAACCAAAATTGGGTTCTGCTTGATCTAGACCTAAATAGTCATATCGATCAGCACTAACATCTGCTCGTGCCTTAGTCTTTACACGACCAGAAAGATAATTACTCGCAAATCTACGCATCTAATGTTTCCAAGAAACTTAATGTTAAATCTAAATCATTTGCATCGCTAGCAAACCCAATCAATTCGTCACCTGTTTGTAAAACCAATTTACCTGTTGCTAAGTTAGCAGCATCGTTTGGCGGGATAATCAATTCATCAACCAATATAGATTCTGTCGTTCCCTTTTTCAGTTTAAATGTGACAGTTCTATCTGTCGAACCGATATTTGCACACTGTGCATTCAAAACAATTGCTGTATATCCGAACGGTGCTTTGTAAACTAATTTATCAGAATCCCCCGCTGAAGATAACTTAAATTTATGTTGTACTGACTTAAATGTATTTAATTGTGCCATTTTAATTGCCTTCGATTGCTAATATGTATGGTGTCATAACTGAGAATAATGATCTGTCGAAAGTATTTCCTTCGATTCTACCCGCAGTTCTATTTATGCGCATTTCAGATCCAATTCTAAAATCACCTTTGTGATCTGTGGATGTGAAATAAACAGCACCTAAGTTTGTGTCCTCGTCAAATATAACTTCATTTTCTGTTTTCGGGAAGTCATCTGTTCGAGGTCTGTTATATAAGTCATCTGTGTTTGCGCCTGCATCAGTTAGACCTTGTATCTCGGTGCCTGTTCCGACATATTCGAATGTCATCGAACTAGCGGCAATCAAACTTCGTTTTCTGAAGTTTACGCCATGACCTGAAACAAATGCATCACGTATATCTTCAAGTGGCGTAACACGATATACATCGATTCCTTGTCCTGATGTTGCTTGAATTTGTGATTTGTTATCTGTTACAGCCGTCTGACCTGCGATGAATTTAGCATCAACACCTGTTGTCGATAATTCAGTTAATGCATCTAATTCAAATGCAGAAGAATCTATGTACCCGATAATTTGATCCATCAGCGCCTGCGCAGTTGTTGTTGCTCCAGCATCAGTTATCACATTTGCAAGTTCATTTTTTAATGCAGTGTATACTGCTTCAGTTGCATCGACAGTTGCTGGGTCATTTCCTAACTGTGCAACTGTTTGTCCTGCATCATTAATAATATAATAACTTTCTGCAACTCGCAATGTCGCTGAGTTTGTGTTGTATAATAAATCATAACACAATGCATCAACTATGTACCCAACATCTCTTCTACATTTTGCTTGGTCATACGCTAAAGTCGGATAGTTTGTCGTGACTTCATTTATCACAAAATTCTGTAACGCTAATCTATTTGCGATTAGTTCATCTTTTGAAGTGACAATAGCAGCGCTTGCATTTAACGTGTTGGGTAAGAATAGTGCATCTGCAACACCGTCTCCGGGTTCTGAAACACTTACAGTTCCATCTTCGAAGATATGTATGATTTCATCAAACGCATGATTCGCTCTTGCGAGGACGTCCGGATCTGATGAAATATCAGACAATTGACTCACAAGACGTTTTGTATCCAACATTGAAGCGATTGTAGGATTCTTTTGATTCGAGTTTGTAACTGTAGTATATGCGCTCGCACGTTGATACGCAATACCAGTATATACAGCGTTAAAGTTTGTGCCTAACAATACATCATCTTTAACACCATCAAGGATCAATCCAACATCTCTTTGACATTTTGCTGTGTTATAAAAGAACTTAGGCGTCAGTGTGTGATTACCCGTACCTTGTGACGATATAATCTGAATACTATTATCTATATCATTTGGGTCGGTCGCAAGTTTGAAACTGCCATCAGTCACATACTTAATGAAATATACTGTACCGTCAACCAATCCTCCAGGAGCAGCGTTCAACCCTTTTGTGAATTTGACAGGTTGACCCTGCTTCCACCCATGACTTGCTAGTGAAATTGTGTCAGTTCCTGTTTGTACGCCACTTGAATTGAATACGGGTAAATCGTTGCCGTTGAAATCAGTTCCTGTGAAATCAAGAGATGATTGTATTCCTTCAACGGTGTAATATACATTACCTACACCATTTCCGCTACCATCATCAGTTGATCCTGTATTGATTATAACCCAATCAGTTGTCGCATTTCTTAATGCACGTCTATTGTTATCTATTTCTGCTTTTGCGTCTGCGTTAGTTCCTGTAGTAGGAAACGCAGGAACAAGTGTTGCGGGCAATGCTTCAAGATCTCCATCATCAATAACACCTTTGATAACTTCGACCAAATTATGTGCATTTGTGCCTGCTGTTGCGCTGCCCGAAGAACCTGAAGTATTTTGAACACCTGGGTTATTTGCAGATTTAGTGACAGTTGTTCCTAAAATTACTTGTTCACAAACATCTGCTAATCGACCATAAGCATCTACAGTTGCTGCTTTTTGTCCTGCGCCAAGTTGCGATGTGGCACCTACAAAGTAACTTTCAGCTGCAGTTACTGTTGCAGAATTGCCGCCATACATTAAATCATATTGTAGCGCATCGACTATATACCCGACATCTCTTTTACATTTATTCGTGTTGTATGTCAAACTTGGATGATTGGCAGCAATGTATGCTGTTATTTCTTCTTGCAAAAATGATCTATTATTTTTTAACCTGTCTTTTGCATCTTCAAAGCCAGAACCTCGATTCAACACATCAACAAATGTCAATGCAGGAACAGTTCCGACCGCAGAGCTCCCATCTACTAATGTTGATCCTGGCTGTGTCGCATTACCTGTTCCTGCATCACTCAATACTGTGCCGAACTTAATAATGTCTGTTATCACATCAAAACTTGTATCAGTTGTTGTTTTTACAGGAATAACATTTTCTAACAATCCTACAAGGCGTTTTGTCTCAAGCAATGCATTTGCTGTATCTTCAACCATTTGTGCATCCGCTAATGCATTCTTACGTTGATATGCGATACCTGCATAGATAGATTTGAAATTAGTTTGCAATACTAAATCTTGAGCAACAGCATCTATAATTAATCCTGTATCACGAGAGCATTTTGAAATCAGTTGTCTGTCAACATCATTGACTAAGAACGCATCTCCATATTTAGGAGATGTCGTTGTCGTAATTTCAAGGTAGTCAGCAAATGGAGATGCGTTAGCATTTATAACACCCCTATACAATGACTCAGATGCACCAGTTGCCTTTAATCCGAAATTGCCAAACGATGCGTTTGAGTTTGTTAATGAACATTGTCCACCTGATTCACATAATACAGCGTGATCACATGAAACAGTAAAGATGGAGACAAGTTGAGCATACCCACGATTAACGATGTGAACACCTGTACCGCCCGCATTGATTTGCGTAAACGAATCAGATACCATCGATCTTAATCCTGTAGTCAAACTTCCATCAATCAACATGCCCGTTGCAGTCGTGTTAAACGCTGTACAGTTTTCTATATAAGGACTTGTTGAAATCGGATTAGCAACACCTCCTTCTTGTAACGCAATAGGCGGGAATGAAACAGCAGCAGGATCTCGAGGTTGCGAAGCATCTCTTTGCATACCTTCAAATGTTAGGTTTGTTATATAAGACGCATTTTGAACATAAAAAAGATCGTTTCCTGCATATAACCCTTTGACTCTTGTTGTCCTTAAGTTATCACCTACAATTGAAACATTTTTAGGAACAACGATGCCACCCATAGGTGCTCCGGCACGAGCAACATTATTTAAAGTGTATGTCCCGCTTTTAACAAAGATTGTTGTTTGTTTTGTGTCCCGTGTTAATGAGTGCGCATCACCTATACCGGCTGCCGCAAGAGTGACCAAATCTGATGATAGTCCTGATATTGCGCCATTTCTAGTTGTATATAGTTGAACCCTTTCTTGAAGAATTGGTAAGTTGGTAGGATTTGGAAATTTTCTGACATAATATTGCGTGCCATCAGCTAGTGAAGAATACTCTCCTAGGTTTTCTTTATATATGACTTCATCGCCGTCATCAAAAGTATGGCCGGGCGTATGAATAGTGTCATTTGTTGCGTCTGTGTCTGTAGTAGGTGAACGAACATCAAATACGACTGTTGCAGGTGTTGCTCTCAATAACGCCTGGTCAATTGATTCAAATGCTGTGCCGATGGTTTTGCCGTCATTTGAATTGTCACCTATTTTAGAAACATAGAAAACATTTTCAGCAATATCACGCTGACCCACCTCTTGTAAAGAGATACTGCCGTCTTGATCTTTACGCATGAACATTTTACCGTCATGCGTATTGATTGCAATTTCTCCGAGAACCAGTTCATTGGTCGCATCATCTAAAGGAGCAACAACTGGTCGTTCGCCCGGAACAATGCTATTTTTTAATTTAATAGTTGACATCTATGATCGCCTTGTATAATACAATTATATTTATCCAGTGCCGTATGACCCGCCGTCTACGATATTCAGATCAACCCACCCATCAGTAACACTGAATGCTGTAGCACTAAACGATGCAACACCCAAATCTGCTTTTGTGATATCTGTTGCGTTTGCTCTTGTTGTCGCTGTATTAACATCAACACTTATTCTGTTACCCGAAGTTTGACTGTTGATGCTATCAACAACAATCGCACTACCTCCAGTTACTGCAGTAAACACATTTTGACCATCATATGTTCCCGGGATCGTTACATTTTCAACATAAGATCCTAAAAGTGAACCAACTGATGATGTTAATCTTGTGTCAATCGTTAATGCGCCAGAACCGTCCCATGTAACAGCACCTGCAACAAAACCTGAACCAGCATCAGCACCGCTTTCTACAGCACCTGTTATTGTTATATCTCTATCACCACTAAATGCAGCTGCGGTATCAGCATTACCTGTAACGTCACCCTCAACATTCGCTACAATAGTGCCTATAGTTCCGCCTAAATTATTAGCATCAACATTTGTTGCATCAGTCAAAAATCTAAATTTACCTGCACCGGCTGTCGTATCGTCAGCAGCGTTTTTAACATCATACCCGAAGAACCCAACTTTATTTCCGCTTTCGCTATAATTGAACTTGACCCCACGACCTAATCCGTCATAATCGACTGAGTTTGTGCCGAGTTCGAGTATAGGATCATCAACTTGAACAATCGTTGAATTAACAGTAGTGCTTGTTCCGTTTACAGTTAAGTCGCCAGTGATTATTGCGTTTCCGCCAACTGTTAGATTATCTTGAATTGCAACTGTGCTATTAGCACTTGAACCTAATGTGATTAAATCAGTTGTCGCAAATAAATTGAGAGGATTTGAATCAGTTTTTATTACATCTAGTGTTCCGCCACCAGTTGCTTGTGAATGAATATCATGAATCGACCCACCTTGTTGCGTAGACAATTTAAACGTATTAGCATCGGAGTTTACAACATAGTATGGAGTCCCTTGAGTCAATGCATCAAATGCTGAACCTGTCCCACCGTGAGTATAGGTGACAACATCGTTATCTGATAATCCGTGATTGTTAACAGTAAACGTATTTGTTGTTAAGTTCACGACACTAATGTCTGAACCATCAAATTCTACGTAGATTTGCGGTTCTACTTGCTCGACAGTATCATTGCTAATTTTTATCCTATCTGATGTTTCGCCGACCGTGACTGATCCGAATGCAACATCTGCATCCGTATCTAAAACTTGCTGCAACCCAATTGTTAAAGTATCAGTGGCGTCATTGAATATTGCTGTTACACCCTGATCGCCAGCAAATGAGAAAGTTTGACCTCCGTCAACCGTTCCTGATTGTCCTCCTGCAGAGATATTAAGACCTGATGCAACAGTTGTAACATATCCTTTTGTTGCAACATCAGAATCATTTGTGGGAGTAGGCAAACCAGTAATTGTTGCGGTGCCATCCGACACAAGATTGCCACCAGAGAAATTTAATCCGCCTGCGCTAATTGTTAAATTTAAAGCGGCAGTTTCACCAGTTGTTGCAATGAATTGTAAATGGTTTGTGGTGTCACCGATTTTTATTTCGTTGACACGAGAGTTTGCGTCCGTTATAATTGCTTTACTTGCAGGCAATGTTCCTGCCGATGCTCCTAACAGGTCAGTAAAATATTTACCGCCTATCGGTACAGATAAAGATGATGCATCATCAGTTGTGCCAATGTATAAAATGTCTCCGCCATTCGACCCATTATTTGCTAAAAAAGAATATGCAAGTTCGCCGTGACCAAGCGTGCCAGTTATTGGTGCGCCTGTTCCTGATGATCGTCTTAATTTAATAGTGCTCATTAGAAAGTGCCTCCTTCAAGCACAGTGCTTTCGTTATCTAACTCAACTGATGCTTCCCACTGGGTTGTTGATGCATTATAGATCAGGAGTGCTCCGTCAGCAAGACCTGTTGCATCTACGTCAATTAAGTTACTAAGAGTGACACTAGCAACACTGCCTCCAACTGAGTAGTTTGTTACTAATAATCGATTTGATGGTGTTAGAGTTGCTTTTATATCACTCATGTTAAATCCTTGTTATGCCAGCAGTCACAGTTGCAGTTCCTTGAACAACACGACTTGTTTTTGATCCGTCAGCAACAGGAGATGTTATTTCAACATCATATAAATATCTTCCTGGTTCAAGTGAATTGGTGCCAAGATGCGTTTTCTCTGATTCAGTTCCTGCGCCCGTCACGTAATCATCTTTAGGAAGCTGTACAACTATTTGCCCTGCTAAATTATTGTGTGATGCTTGAAATGTTGTCGTTTCAGTTGCTGATGCGTAATTTTTTCTCATCTGTGAAGCAACAGTAAATCCTGTTAAGTTCACAGGCAAACCTTCAGGTGTTGTTAAATCTATGGTTGCATCAAAATCTGTGCCTTGATCTATAGTTATATTTGCCTTAACAGCCATTAGTTTCTCCAATCAATGTTAATTAGTATTTATAAATAATATAAACACAAGTCCTACTCTCGAGGAAAAGAATGGCAATTTCAAAATATACAAGGTTCGGATTAAGAGCAGATAGAAATCTATCAGATCTTACAAATAAATCAAAGGCATTGGCAAATATCCTAGATGACTTTACACCTGGGCAAACATTTACGCCATCAGATCTAACAGTAATCAACGGATTAAAAACTACAAATGTATTTGCTGAAGATTTAGCGCCTCTTGCAAACACCGAAGTGTTATATACTCCAATTGTAACTGATCCTAATACTGGCGGACTCACCATAGGTGTTCCTGCACCTGTCGAGCCGTTAGTCACGATAAAAGATATAATCCAAACAAAGAAAGTTGTGTTAGGTGATCCCGCATATCACTTAGGAGGCACGGGCCCGAATGTATTTGTTGTTCCCCCCGAAGCATTAAAAGATGAAGCGGGTAGGCTGTTTATTGAAGAATATAATAGCGACACGGGCCATGGTAGTATTACTGCTGATGATATTTTCGACACAACAAATGCAGCAGGAAGAATATTAACGGATGAAGATTATTGGATTGACGGAAGATTCGCATTCGGCGGGCCATTGCATCCGACATTTACGTCATCTTTTGGCGCTCTGTGCTGGGAAGGACATTTTTCAGCATATTTTAATAATGATTTATCAATTATTACTAATGCATTTTGCTTATTCGAGGAATACAATGAATCAACCTCAGCATGGGAAACTATAAAGCGTGTATCAGGTGAAGGTAGTGATTCTGTGATGGTTGAATTAGCTGTCGGTATTACCAGTAGCCAGCTGACTGGAATTCAAATCACTTCCCAATCTGTGCCATATGCATGGGAAGGAATGAAAATAACTCAAGGGTCTAGCACATACAAAATAATAGATGTAAATCACTCTGCTAACACAATCGATATTGAACTATTTGAAGGAACCGGCGCAGGGTTAACTAATAAAGCTGCAAACTCTGATTTGATTTTTACATGGAATATAGGTGAAGATGATTTACGTGTCGACTTTAACCCATTTGGCAGTAAAGCTAAAGGACAAACGAATAGAATACGACTAACTGTATGGTACCCACGTCCAGAGCAATTTGGGGGAGACCACACTCTTATTCCTGGGCAGAGCACCGGCGCAAGCACTAACCTTAAAACTGGTGTGAGTACATACGGCCCGTTAAAATTCTTTTTCGACATAAAGGATACAGGTGATAGTGCCTCGAGCACCACACCTTTTAATTATTGGTACAAAACACCTCAATTGGCACCTGACAGCGTGGCAAAGGTGAACACATTTGATCATTTCAAAAGAAATAGAATCAGCGGCAGATTAAAAAAGAGTGATCAATATTTACAAAACGAAAAACCTGTGTACATTGACTATGCTCCGACAACCTCTGTAAATGATTATGTTAAAAATAGTGGTGCAAATTATGCCTTTACATATTTAGGTGAAAAGACATTTTACACATCAGCAACATTTGTTGAAGAAGGTGATATATTATTGCCCGCTTTTGCTAATTCGACTGGCTACACCTATTTTCAAGTATATGAAGTAAGAGGTAATATTATTATCACGGAACCCTTTAAGGGGTCGATGGTCGAAGATTTGGCATCAGCTGCTTTAATAACAGTAGGTCAATCGCAAAATTATTTTGTTGTTAAGCCAAAAGGATTGTTGGGCATCTTTCAGCATATAACTACCTACTCCGGTGGTGCGGGTGCAAGCCTAAACCATAGTGTAAAAGAAGCAGGTAACGCCTACGATTCCGCAGGTGGCGTAATTGTACCTTATACAGGACATCAATACGAAACAAATGATATACGTCCAGATGATCTTATGATAACACTAAACACTACGCAAAATACGTGTAGGAAAATTAGACACGTATTTATTACTGATACTACTACCAACATGGATACAGTTTTGTTGGGCTCTAAAGCTATAGGAAATGACACATTTAATAGTAGTAGTCATAATTGGTGTCTTGTATATGCTCATCGTGGACTATCTGATCATTCAGTATCTGCGCAATGTGAAGGCGTTTACGGAAAAGAAGTCGCTGTTACAGCAAATTCTGGCGCCACGCAAATATTCTTAACAGATGTGAATGATATTACTTCAGGAAGTAGCGGCGATTTCGTACAACTTCCCGGAATAGTTTCAGGTACAAATACGACTCGAGTTTCTAGCGTAAATAGTGCAACAAATCCTCCGTCAATCACATTATCAACGGGTCTCATTGGCAGTTTGCCTGCTTCAAGAACATTAATATTTGTAAAAGATGCGAATGATCCTGGAAGCGATCCGACAACCGGCGATAAAGAATTGTGTATTATCCCATTAAATACCGCACCGCCTTTTGCAGGAACTGACTTAGGATTATCAACAGTTGCATCGCACCCGCATTTATCCATCGGCGGAGACTTTGAGATAACGGGTATTACTATGGATCAGGCTAATACAACAGAGGTCGCCTCTCCTACAACAGCAACAGCAAATACAGGGTTGCTACTAAAAGAGAAAACAGGCGCAAGCACCTACAAAGATTATTGGATATTAATGAATTAACTGAAAGTACTTGCTTGATCAGTTAATAAAATATAATATGATTCGCCATTAATTTCAACTTTGGCTTTATGTGTCCATGTTGAGTCGACTACTTTTGAACCATTGGTTGCTCTGACACCTGAAGCGTTTGTTGTTATTATGTGTGGGTTGGGACCCTTATAAAGTAGATTAAACACTTGTGCATTTTGCGTTGACGAACCAGTTTTTATAAAACTTTCTGTTGCAAGAACAGTGTCGTCAGTATCATACGAAGTCAAATCTTCAGTCCCTACGACCCACGGGTTGTTTGTGTCAGAAAACGCTCTTTCCTTGACGCCATCAGCCATGATATATAATCCGGGCATTGTGTCATTGGTTGCTGTAGTTCCTAGCACTAACCCAGCATCATTCGCTATTTGTACACTACCGCCCACATTTAATAATTTATTAAGTGTAGTTTTTCTGTGTGTAAGTATACTTCTTGATTCTTTATATCGGAAATTTTCTATTGCACTATCAATTCGACTATTCAAAGTTTGTGGCGTAAGAGTTTTTAGAAATGTTACTTGTTGTGACCGATCTCTATTGCTAGTTTGTAACTCTTCTGGTAATGAATACGGATTCTCTAAAGATGTTGACCCATCGTTCATTGTTATGCGATCTTTAGAGTAATTGGTTATGTTGGCAAATGTGACAGGATCTTGCCTAAAAAACTTTTTGGTTTCAAGATCTTTAAAATCGTCCCATGATGCGACAGCACCTTTTGTTGTGCCGTTCCAAGCATATAGTCTGAACCTATCAATGCCATTGCTGTCATCAACTATATACGAAGTTTTAATGCTATTATCCTGTACAACATATATGATCGAATTATTACTAAACGGAACTTTGCCGAACTCGCTAGAAGGAATGACTATATACTCGTATGCAGAGGCATTTCCTACAGTATAAAAAACCTCATCTGCAGAAGGAAAAGATTGTGCGCTTGCTTTGAAATTTGTGTAATCAAGTTCAGTTACTGTGCGTAAGTTATTCGTGAATAACGCAATATCAGAAGAAATGCCTTCTCCTGCAAGATTGTTAAATATTTTAGTCGCAGAATTTGAATCTTGCGATTCGAATAAGTTTGATGTTTTTGCAAATCCGATTGCCATTTATGATACCTATGCGTTGAGCAATATTGTCCAGCCAGCAGATCTCAACTCTCGTATAATTCCGCCTGTGGTTGCGTTTTTAATTAATCTCGATTCTCTCACTTGAGGATTGCCCGATAAATTTACAGTCACTCCATCTCGTGTATTAGCAGTCCAGTTTGTCATCATGTCTTCGAAGATTCTCTGTGCAGCACCCTCTGTTAATGCATTCTCTGATAAATTTAATTTTTTCAATTCGAGGTTTGTGGACAAAGACCCTGCCAAATACCCAGTAAACTGATTTCTACTCAGATTTATATCAGATATATCTTGGCATGCTACGAAAGACGGCACAGCATTTTCAAAATCGTTATCCTGACCATGCAATTTCCACATATTTGCTGCAAATAGTGACCCTATCCCTGTCAAGTTGTTATTTTGGATTTCAACTTGCGCCACTGAAGGATTGTTAATTGCAAAGGGACCTGTAAAATTGTTATTGCTTAAAATCAACTTATTCAAGTTCAGAGAGTTGCTGAAATCAGGAACAATTCCTTCGATTTGCGTATTGGTCAAACTAAAGGTTTGTATTTGTGCAAGATATGCAGTATTAGGCATCTTTCCTCGTATATTAGGCCCAGTCGATGCATTTCTTCCTTGACCTTCAAGTGTAAAGTTAACCAAAGTTGATTGAACAGGTTGGAATGTTAATGATGTTCCTTGTTGCTCAGAAGATACGTCAGAGTTTTTACTTACTCGCCTAACTGGGCGCACCAAATATCTGTGATCTTTATGTACATCAACCTGTTCACCATTGTCGAAGTTTTGTGCAATACCTTGAGTATTAACAGCTGATGAGCTAGTTGATGTCCAATAATACCCTTCCCTGCTTCGAATTGATATATTCGTGACATCAAGATCAAATGCAAATGATTTTAAACTTACAACATATGTTGCTTGCGCATCAACAGTAAATGTGCTTGCAGAAGTAGTCCCATTACCTGAAATCGTAGCAGTATCGTTTATAGCATCATATTTATAGCTTGCAACTGAATTTAATAAACTTGAGGTATCAGGATCAGTTCCTGATGATATTAATCCGTACACATAATGCTCATAAAGGTCGTTGCTGCTTGCGAGTGCAACAGATGCACCGTAAAGAGTAGTTCCTGTAGCATATGACCCTGAAGCATCGAAGTTTGCTCCCACGGCAACAGTACTTGCACCAATATCATTCCAGTTCTCTGTAAGATCAACAGCAATACCAAATGTTCCTGATCTCTGTAATACTCGGACTGATCCATTCATATCAGGATGAGCAGAACATTGATAATAATATGTCCCTGCTGATGTTGGAGTGAATGAGACATTGCCTGTGCCTTGACCTGTTACAGTTGAATCTATTATTTGATTTGTTGTGCCTGAACCCAATGCTGTTTTTATATACAAAGGATGAGCGCCCGACAAAGCGGTTAAATCAAATGTTGCAGTATCACCTAAAAGTATCATAAGATCAGGATCTGTTGTTCCGGATGCAAAGGATATGGCTCGATCCGTTCCTGCATCAAACGTATAATCAGTTCCGTCACCAGCAGTAATTGTATATGCATGAGTCACATCTGCAGATTGTGCAATATCAATTGCACCGCCACCACCGACAGGTTCTAATTTAACAGACGCTGCCGCTGTGTCAACGACCCTGTAATTTGTTCCATTAACTAGATTTGTAAAATTTTCTGTGACACCTGAAACATAACTAAATGTGACGATTGTTCCATTAGTTAATCCGTGACCAGAACCTAGCGTGATTCTATCATTGGTTTGATTGATACTTGAATATGTAATATTATTAAATGTTGGTGCAGTTCCTACACTTACAATTTCATATCTTTCGCCAGAAACAAACGACCCGGAAGGAATTGTTGCTCTAGAAGCGGTAAATTCAAAATCAAAATCATATGTCCCAGCAGGTAGAGTTACTGTCCGGAATACACCTGCGTTGCCAGCAACTGCATCAGTTGCACTTGGCGTTCCTGCTGCAGCAGTTCCGGCAGAATCTTGCGTTACACGAATCTTATTACTGCTTCCTTGTGGCACAGATATTGTTGCGCCGTTAAACCCTGACCATCCACTTGTCCCAGAAGAGAAATTGAAGTTAGAGACATATTGTTGAGGCGCAGGCGTTGAAAATGCTTGTGCGCCGCCTGTCTGGAAAGCACTGAAAGGCGTTTGTGTAGGATTTATCGGGTTATCATTATAAGTTGTCGTATATGTTGGCCTAGAATGAGGATTGTTCCCACTTGATGTGTCATTGGGTGTTGATGTCGGTTTGAAATTCCGATACATCATTTCAAGTTCACTTTTTGATGGAATATACCAATCATCGTATGTTGTGTCGCCATCTGTAACACTCAATCCCAAAGCATAACTCGCCGCTTCATAAGCTGAGGTATTAAATTCAACAGTAGTATTATCCAAACCAGTCCTTGCATCTGTTGACCCAGAAGTTCCGTTACCTCCAAGAATTGCATATCGTGAACGTATGACTTCGTGACTTTTATCCGAAACAACTAGCCAATACTCTTCGTTGCTGTTATCGACAATTGTTCCTGCATAATACCCACCCTCATAATCTGACCCTACTGCTCCGGGAGGTTCATTTGCAATAGGAATATGATCGTTACCGAAAAAGTTGTTTTGACCAACTGCAGTAACAAATTGACCACCTGTACAGTTAAATTCCTGTAATTTCGTTCCAGCGAAAGCGCTAGCGGTCATCTTTCCCGTCAATCTAGTGCTTCGCAAATCTAGTAATGATAGTTCAGGAAGTCCTGTGAAAATGCTGTCTAAGTTTCCTGTCACACTCGAACTTTCAAAATCTAAAGAAGATAGCGCAACACACCCAGTAAACAATGTTTCTATATTATTGTTTGCACTGCCACCATTATGTCTGTGTGTATAAGATGTAAGTTCTTGTTTACCCGAGACATCTATTACGTCTACAGCATTAAAGTCCATGTTTATAGTTTTAATGCCTGAAGAAGCAATTGTGATCGTTGATGTTGTTGATCCATTTGATTGTTCTGCTGAATTGATATCCATTGCATAAAGATCTAAGCTGTTCAAATTCGGTGCGCCTGCTGCACTATAACTTAAACGAGTATACGGATGATATCTGACTTGATAATTCAGAATTGTAGAAATATTGACCTTTGGTGTTGTACCAGTATCTTTCATGTCAACTCTTTTATTATTATTCCATCCGCTAAACCTGAAATTTTTTAAATTTGAATCGACTAAAGTTGTTGATCCTCCACCTTGTTTTAATTGACTTATGTCAATAGGAGTTGAATCAGAAAAGCATCCATGCATATTTAATGTTTGTACTGACCTGGGCAATTTTTGCAATTGGGTGTTAGCAACATCAGAAGATTTATATAACGGATTACCTGATATTGTAATTGATGTTAGTGCCTGTGTGTGCCCATTAAGATTGCCTCCGCTGATAGCGAACCAATCAGGCATATTCTCTAGTTTATTATTTGCAACAGATATTGAATTTAAATTCCTCAACTCTATGGCAGGGAAGTTGAACATTTGCATAGCAGGCAATGTCAACTTTTTTAGCCCGTCAGGTCTATAGTAAATATCAATAAATTTATCGCCGCCTTTGATGTTTGTTACTTCAGCGGTATGATTTACTGTACTCGTAGGACCTGTTACGGCAACCTCTAACGGCGGATCGAAATTTTGAGGATCTACAAATAAAACTGTCGGCGCAACAGATGCATTATCAATTGAATATGTAACTTTTGCACTAGAAAAATTACCTTCAAATCGCATAGGAATGTTGCGCATAGCATATAATTCACGATCAACTCCGTTTACATTTACAGTAACCGTGTGCGTAGGAACTTCAGCAGCAAATCGTTTAGGAGAAAATTCGCCTTTAAATACAATATCTTTTAATTTTAAAATGCTTTTGCTGGGATCACCTGTTGATGCATCAGATCCGTCATAAGGATTGATATTCACATCAGCGCCGTAAAAGATCGGCCCGTCACCTATCTGCGACCACGAAGATACACGACTTGTCGAAATATCAGCACCTTTAAGTGTATTTGACCCGTCTAAATACTTATATTTTATTGCGCCAGCACGTAACTGATTATTGATGCGAATATCGTAAGGTAATGGTTTGTTCGTGTCATCAATATTATCTAATTCTGCACCCATGCTGACTGCTGATCGATACATTAGATATGTTTGTTTTTGTTGATCAACGTCAAGGTTTCCTAGCAAATGAAGCTGGTTTCTTGTCTCTAAAACATTACTGAGTCCACGAATATGATCAAAATCCTTGCGATTCATTCCCAAGTTTCTTAAAGACTCGCTAGAATTATTTACATCATTTAGGTGTAATGATACATTCAGACCTGTGTATATAGCCATTACTGCTCCTTAACTGTTAATGTCATTTGAACATCAGCAGACGCATTATCGCCTACGGGAACCGCATTGAAATATAACGCCTCATTGTTATATAATCCGCTTGTCAAGTAAGCACGATCAATATCAAATATGTCTTGTAATCCAAATTTCACCGCTTCGTTTTGCCCCACATAAAATGAATATAATTTTTCTTTTTCGTCTGCAACAGGATTGCTTGTATTAATATCAAATTTTATTCCTGATAATCCATCCTTAGGGATAAAGTTTGAAGGTGACAAAGAAGGTGATGCCAACACATCTTTTTCTATTGTTATGTTCGATGTATCATTAAATCCTGTTTCGTTAGTAGCACCTATAAAGTTAGGTACATGTGACGTTCTTTCAGTTGATGTAATTTCTTCAACGATGATATTATTTATTCGAGCGTTTGACTTCATTGCAACAAACAAATACAAAGGCTGAATGTTAAATCTATATACGTCTTGTACTGTGAAATCTTTTGCGTTGTCAGAGCCAGAAATTTTATTGTCGTCTTCTAGTGTAACAACTTTTGCTTGAATTGATGTGACATGAGTTGAGGAATCATAAGTTGTCGAACTTCCTGTTAATGCAAAATCGGCTACTGATGCCGCACCGTTTAGTTTTCTGATATATGCAACATACACCTGTGCGCCATCTACTATCTGCACAGCAGGGGCAGTCATGAATACATATCCCGACCCGCCCTCATTAAATCCTAATTCAGCAATTCCTAGTGTATTTTGTGTTACAGGAGGAAATGCGGTAGTAGCGAAGACGACCCTCAAGTCGGCATTTACGGGAACATTTTGATCATCAATTAAAGATATCGGGTACTCTATAACCCTCACTTCACCCTTAACACATCCTAGCACACCTTTCGTACTAACTCTCCCGTTAGACAATTTTCTGCTCATAGGCAGATCAGTGCCACGAATACGATAATCTTGCTCGAGACGACTGCCATGGGCCCCTTCTACTTCACGCAGATCAGCAACATCTCTTAATGAATTAACATGATGTTGATTCGTCCATTCAACCATTAATTGCTTATTAATATCAAAATAATAATTATTATCATACTCTGATTCAGGAATAGTATCGTGATAGACACGATCATATGCACCGAATTTTAGATGTCCTTGTAATCCATTTTGAGTCGATTCAACAGCTGTTGTTGGCGCATCGCCAGTAACACCTATTGCAAAATCAGCCCAATGAAAATAAGAATATCTTGAGTCCTTTCTTAATGGATTCAAAAAATGTATCTTAAACCTATTAGTTCGAATAGGAGTGTCAGATGCAACTATACTCCTATACGAAGTAAGTTTAGCATTGAAAACTGTTGTGTCTGTAGCAGGACTAATATTGATACTTGTCTTGTCAACAAGCCTTATCGCTTCACCTATTGTGTCAGCACCTAATTGATATTGTTCTCTTCTCAGTATCTCAGCCCTTGTCGTGTTTACTTCATTTAATGCGTTGAAAAGAGTGCCTGTATAAATGTTATAAAACCCGTCACCAATAACCTTTGCATTAGTGTCTAAAACATCAAATGAAGATGGACTATCACCTGTCAAATTTATAAGGTTTCTATCAGTTATTGTAAACTTAATATCCTTTTCAAATGCAGTGCCTGCTATAAGATCGACTGACTTTGTGCCGTGTTGACCATCAGGACTAACTTTAACCTTACTCACATCAATACGCACATTATCACTTGAAAATACAGATAGTGTCAGCGGATATATTTTTTTATTATTGGCCGTTCCGCCGTATACCGTATCTGTTGAAGAGTTAAATATTAAATCTTTGGGATGAAGCGCCATAATTGCGCCAGTATTATTAGGGTTTACAAACGATCTTGTGCCTGATGTGACTGAATTTAGAGTAATACTTCCTTCATCGCCTCCATCGATATAATATGACGACCCATATTTGTAAATGAACGTAGGTTCAGTTAAATTCTCGGTTACGTTATTATAAAGCACATATCTAAATTTAAAATCAGCATTCTCTAAAACCGGACTAGGTAGTTTGTTTTCGATTACAAATGTGTGCAGACGTACCCATCTGCATTCATCGCCACCTATCGGAACATATGCATAGAATTTTGCGCCAATTGCACCATACCATGAATATTCAATCTTATACATTGTAACATTTTCAGGATTAATGATATGCCCTGAAGGACCACTTCCGTCTAATCTATCTCCGTTCCATTTGTCACGAGGAATTGTGAGCGTGTACATAGGTTTTGAATTATCACGACTTGGCGGAACTTCTGGTTCATCTGTCTGAAAATCTGAAGCAGGAACAAGGTTCATGCCGCCTTCTTCTTCAACAACATCGTTAGGAATCGCAATAGTTGACCTGCGAACAATATTAAATTTTGTACCTGAAATCTGGAACATATATTGATCTGTCTGGTTTGCACAACCCCATTCAATTTTGTCCGCCGATGACCCTGGATTATTCTTTAACCTTAATCCGAATGTGAATCCTGATACACGACCAGGTTGATACCTAAATGTTTTTCGACTTTCTAAAACTCCTATTGAAGAGTTTATTGAAGATCCTCCTGGACGTGTTACTTCAGCGCTTACATAGTCACGAACATAGAGATATTGTCCTACATTTGGTATAGGATTATTTGTAAACACCTCAAGATTGAATACGGGATATGTTGTCGTTGATCCATCGCCGTTATTAACCACATATTTTGGATATGTGTCTGTTTCATTTCTTATTCTGAAATAGAACAGAGTCCATTTTTCAATTTGATTCATCGCAATTTGTATATCGTCATTGCCATTATTGGAATCTGATGTGTATATTACATTATGGAATTGTGCTTCAGACGCAAATCCGCCCGCAGGAGTCATGTTCCACGATTGCTTTGTTATTGGGATATTCTGTTTTGATGAACTGATAATAGTCAAGCAATCTGTCAAGAAGTTATTTTCAGCAAATACAGGATCTACATCTTTCCATATTTCAAATAGCCATCTTCCTAAAGCAATAAATCTTATGTATTTACCGAAATCACTTGTCGGAGAGAAGGTGTCAGTTGATTTGCTCGGATGACGAGGATAACGAAATTGCGTAGGAAAAGATTTCAGGTACAATGCCTGCTCATTTGTCTCTTCTTTAAATGCCGCAAAACCTCGTTTGCCGAAAACAGGATGTTTTCTATTATACCATTGCGAAGGATAATTGCCTTGACCTACAGTATAATAATTCCAATTAGATGCATCTAATCCGTATGTCGATACATCGGCAAATAAACTCAACTGTTCTTCTGCACGAGTCACACCTAGGAGTGTAGTACTTACCTCTGAATCAGTGCCAAATTTCTCTGCTATAGGAATGCTTTCTGACGATTCCTTATTAGCAACAAAACTCGATAATGAATTATTTGCCTGTGCGAAGGTAGATATTACAGAATCTTCTTCTGTAACAAGAGGGTTGCCTGCCAAATCTTCTAGCGGCGTACCGAAAATATCGGTAAGTTGATGATACGTTTTTACTGGAGGTGATGGTACCTTATCAAATCCAATTTTGACCTGTCTTGGCATCTATTGTTCTTCCCATGTCAATCCTATTGCTATTTCATTCGGTGTCGCATCTGCTGCTGTATCTTTATCAACAACAAAATACAATGTTTCCGCTTCATCTGTTAGTGGGTAGGATAGATATTCTTTATTATAATCAAAATACGTATCAAGATCTAACTGCTCTGTTCCGTTTTGTGCTAAGTATAACGTAGCGACATTAGCACCTGTACCCGGAATGGGTGTAACAGGATTATCAAACACTTTAATTGATGTCAATGTATCCTGCAAAGGAACTTCTGTTTTTGTTACTGTGTCAGCAACAAGGCCTATAACTTCACCTGAGGCGTCTCTCACATACCTCACATCAGGAAGAAATTTGCCATTAGCGTTGAGCGTGATTGTATCACCAAATGATTGCAAAACTTCAAAATAATAACTATTTGTTTTCTTATACAATCTGCCGAAAATTGTTTCTTCGTCAATTGCGCCGACAACTCCCTGGAACCATCCGTAAATTGATTCGCCGTTTTGTAGATATGTATTCGTTTCTGCTACGTTCAATGGCTCATTAGAAGCACTTACAATATAAGGATCTGTTCCTATTGCGAGCGCTGAATTTGTGCCAATAGTTGTAAGAGTCTGGAATATTGGAGTTCTTCTCATAGTTAATCGAACTGGACCGGTGTTAAGATTCGCAGTTGATAATTTGGTTGGGTACACTTGTACTCTGTTACGTACAGGGTTTCCTTCAACAGTGCTCAGAATGAAATCTTTTGTCTCTAATCCGTAAACAAGTTCACCACGATCAGGAATCAATGTAACACCAGTTCCTATAGGATTTCTTGAGAAATACAAACTATTTGTAGCAGTATCAACCCAAACAACTTTAATACCTGCATCAAGAGGACTGTTAGTCTTTAACTCTGCACCCATAAAGTACTGTAACGACAAAGGTCCGCTACCATCTAGGACAGGCAATGCTTCGCCACCCGATGTTTGAGTTTGGCCATTCAAGTTAAGAACGCCCGCATTGATTGCTTGTGTCGTTTCCCATTTCTTGCCATATGCGGCAACAGGAGTATTATTATTATGGCTGTAAAGACGAACAGTACCACGGTCACCGCCATCGATGTAGTATGAAGCACCGTATTTTACAATATGATGACTTTGCGAACTTCCGTAAGTATGTGTTGCAACTTCTCCGTCACCGAATGCTGCCGGCGATCCTCCGCCATATACATTGTATGTGATTGGTAGTGTTGCGTTACCAAGAGATGCAATCTTCAACTGATTCGATGCTCTTAAGTGATGCACTCGTACCCATCGTGCTTCACCGTTACCAATTGGAACATAAGCAAGGAACAATGCACCTACCGCACCATACCACGAGAACTCAATTTTAAGCATCGTTACTTTAGTGAAGTCAAAATCATATTCTGATACAGCATCTGTCCAGATCCCGTCTTCGTCTAACACTTCCATACCCGGACGAACAATACCAGTACTACCTGTTGCTAAATCGCTATACACTCTCTTAGACGTTTTGCCGTCTAATTTGTCATGACTGAATCTTGAACGTGGCACACGATACTCGTAAACACCCCAGTATTCTGGTTTAACATTGTTCTTAATCCAATTAATGTATTCAGGTGTAAAGTTAATTTCATCGTATTGTTGACGAATTGTACCTATTTCAGTAGAATCATTAGGACTCAAAGAAGTGTCGATGTGTCCAATAAATTTAGCAGTCGCATCACCTAATTGCGCAGATGATGAATATCGATACGGCCATTGCATACCTTTCGGGAACGGGTCTGTATTTTCTGTGTATTGAATAGTATCATCGGTTCCGTCATACGATTGAATCGTTCTTTCTGCACGAATACCCGTTGCCAATCTATACTCAGCAGGATTGTATACAACATCGCCGATAAACGCAACAACAGTTTCAATAACAATTGTGTCTGTGATAAGAGTGCCTGCATCAGCAGAACCTCTCATAGCATAGATATCATTTCCGGCTTGATCCTGTAGAGTAAATTCACTACCTGTAGGACCGTAAACACGACTGACCTTATAAATGCCTCCGTATTCAGCAACAACAGTTTCGACAACATTGCCTGTCGTATCTGAGGTAAAGTTGTTTCCGTCACTAATTTGCGTTTCGTTTCCTGTTGTTAGAACCTTAACATTTTGCCCGAAAGTCACGTTACCCGTTGCTAGCTTAAAGCATGTGGGTTGACTATCATCAAATTGCTCTTTAACAGTTGTTATTATTTGTTTAGCGTCTTTCAACATGCTAGGGTCATTGACGGCTGCATGTGTCATCAACAGACCGTCTCTAAATGCAATCAGGTTACCTGCGAATCCACGACTACCTAACTCAACACCTTCTTTTGTTTCTCTAACGAAGTTGGAATCTATGATGCTATACAAAGAGTTTAATTTAACAATTTCTGGTGATGTGACAGGCAAATCAAATCCTGTAATATCTGAATCCTCAAAATCTGATTGTATCCATTGTTTTAGATGATTATGCTTAGCAACTTCACGAGGAATATCACTGTCTTCCTGTGTAAAGATTGATAACCCCGCAGCTTTATAATACATTGATGCGTTGTAAAGGGTCTGAGCATTACCGCCGCCAACAATATCATCCTTATACCCGTTGACAATGTATTCGAGATCTCGAGCACATTTATATTTTATGTTTCTGTAAAATTCATTTACAGCAAGAACGTCAGCAGCGTCAGCAAGCACAACACCATCTATTGACTCGTTCAATGCATAAGGATAATCTGACCCACTTAATTCTTTACCTATCAACGAAGCATCGTAACCTTCAGGAAGATAATTTGCAAAGGCATTAAATTTGTATGTTTGTTTAGTGGCAGTGTTATCGGGATCACTATTTACAAATGCAAATGACGATACGAAATACGACCAATAATGCTTTCTTGTATCAATAAGCGTATCAACTTTACTCTTTGACCCGTAGCTTAGCGTTGTTAATGAAGCATTGGTGCCTGTAATTGGAGGATACGCATTTGGGCCAGTTACGCCAGCAACTATTCTGTTAAAGAATCCTTTATCGTTTCCTGCAGAAACTTTAACCAAGAAGTCGTATAATTGTCCGATCTTAGTTACACCCGGTGAAGTCAATCCCGGCAAACCGACAGCAATCGCTCTTGCATTAGTATGCAAATCAAGTTCAAATTGCCCTGGAGCTAAGGTGCCGAATATCGCAGGGAAAAGCCCGGTTTGATAATTTTTTGTATTGATTCTTGTATGTGCATCGCCGCCCCATTCAAGATCCATCAACATCATCTTAAGAGCAAATTGAACGTCACGCTGACACTTTTGTTTAAATTCGTATCTGTCATAAGGAGTGGCAAGGCCTGTGCCGTTACCATTATTACCATTATCATTAGCGTTATTATAATAATCATAGAAGTCGTTGACGTTGCTATTTGCAGTTAATAGATTATTAAATGCGTTTTCAGCGATACTAAGGATATTGTCACTTAATACTTGTCTATCACGCTCAAGTAAATCTGTTTTTAATTCTTTTCCTTCCTTACCGATGATACGATAATCATCTGTTTGATTGTACGGTATAGGTTCATCGTCTGCAGCGGGATTAGGTTTACGTAAAACCTCATTAGTTAAACCGAACGGCGAAGGCGGAAAGTGCATTAAAGATTGTGTTCTACGCACAACATTAAAGTTATCACCTTTACCTGACTGTTTTGTTTCCCAATAATATCCATCAAAGTTATCAAAGATGCCGTATTTGCGAATAGCAGGATTTCTTGCGTAATCGGCAGTTGAAATGGATGATTTGATGCCGAATGTTGCCGCAGATACACGACCTGGTTGATATCTGAAGAAACGCTTCGATGTAAGTACAGCGCTTTCATCACGAGGTGCTTCAACAAGCGCACCTGCTTCAGTCGGCAAATGTTTAATGCCATGGCCGCCAATATCACCTGAAATGTAGTATTGAGGACTCGATGACCATTCTGATGGGTTTACATCGTAAGTATTAACGTCTGCAAAAATACCTAAGGCAACTTCTGATCGAGGAATGCCTAGCAGAGACAATGAAACTTCTGATTGAACTTTATTCTGTTCAACAACAGGAATAGCGGTTTGATCAGTAGCCAGAACAACAGGAATTGATTTTGATGCAGGTTGTTGACCTGGAGCAACTGGGGTTGTTCTACCTACATTGACTACCCTGGTGTTATTATTAATATTCGTTAAACTAGACATATTTTTTTATTTAATCCTTCCGGTTGCGATTACAAAACTATTTTCTGCTTCTAATGTTCCACTTGATCCTACTGCTGCTGTTTGGTTTGCATTAACAATAGGATTTGCGTTTTCCCATTTTATTACGACTTCTTTTAATGTATTAGACCCTGAAATGCTTTCAATGACACCAAAATCTGCAGGAGGTGGAACGACAGTATTGTCACCTGCACTAAAGTTGTCATGTGCTGTTGCGCCTGCGGCTGTCGGTCGAACTTTACGGCCTACTGCTAAGTATTTATAATCAGAAACTTTAACTGTATAGTTGGCGTAATTTTTTCCGTTGTCGTTATATTGCGCACTCCAAATAGCAGGATCACTCGGGTCATTTTGAATGATGCCGTTGAGTACATATTGTGTCACAGTTCCCGACCAACCCAAACCTACGTGATCAGCATCACCTACGGTGGTTGAAGGTGTGCCTAATGGTATATCGTTATCAGGATCACCAGAAGTATGATAAATTGTATTATTTGGATTTTTCATGTAATCAACTGTATATTGTTGACCAGCAATTTTCATTCTGCGTACTGATGCAGATGGTATTGTCCACTGGAATCCACCCTCAGAAGGAGGATTGTCACCTTCAGAGCCAGGTCGCATTTCAACATATGCACTTCGTGTCAATGTATGATTTGCTCCGGTATTACTTCCTCCTGCAGCACCAAGGTTTATTCGACCTGCAGAGTTATCGCCGCCAGCAAACGCATTTGCTTGAGTGTCGTACAATTTAATTTCATCATTATCAGTCCCTACAACATTAACGAAATACGTTGTACCGTCTGTTAATGATGTGTACGCTCCATCATTTTCATTATAGACAACAGGATCGCCCGTAACTAAATCGTGATCCGGCAAAGGTATCGTGTCACTTCCTGTATTAATAGTTGCACCACCAGCGCCAGCATTGAAAACATTTATGATTGTTTGTTTGTCTGCAGCATCACTTTCTGGTGGTCGCAAATCTTCAATCCAAATTGACTCTTCTCCGAGAGATGATTTCTTAAGAGCAAATATTTTATATGTGACGGGCGATGAGGTAAGGTCATATACTTCACCGTTCTCTTGATATTTAAACGGTCCAGAATTAAAATCAGCAATAGGATCAGTAATAGATGCTGATGTGAGATCAATATTAATCGAGTCAAACTCTGAGTTGTAAGTATCAGGTTGTGGTAAAAATTCACCTGCTGGTCCTGTCAATACGTTAGGACTTGTAATCATGAATCTTGACCCGTACATCAATAAACCTGTTCCACAGTTTGAAATAATGTTGCCTTCAATAACACCTTTGTTTGTCACAGATGCATCTAAACTATCTGAGAAGTTTTCAAATCTATTGGAAGAAATTGATGTATTTTCGCCGCCGTCAGCAACAAGCGGAGAGAACACATGCCTGTCTGTGACAGCACTATTTACTATTTCTGATGAAACAACTTTAAGATTTTTTGAATCTGGCGCATAAATTCCGCCGCCGATTACGTTAGTCATTCTAATTTTATCAACCAATACGGCAGTAGATCTTTGACCACAATCAATCGCAGAGTTTTTGCCTTTAAATGTTGTGTCATCGAATGCTATCGAGTTTACAGCATTGCCGTCAATATCAAATCCTACAAAACTTGAATTTGTAACTGTTTGTGTGCCGACCGTCTCGCTTTGAGCAGTAATTATTTTTGATGAGGATGCGGTTGTTGATCCGTTCCACCCTGACCAAGGCAACTTGGTTAATTTCGTATTATATGAAAATCCTTCGACACTAAAGTTTGCGGGAACAGTTATTCCTGAGACGACATAATTTTTAGGATTTAACCTAACTGCCTTTTGTCCACGACCTGCATTGTTTAGAATGCCTGTTTGGATTGCATTTGTATCATTATGTGAGATCCAAACACCATTAACTTCACCCGAGTTCATTTTAACGCTTGATTTCAGCGTAACATCAATGAAAGTACTTAACGATTCATTAACTTCATCTTCGAATTGTACACTTTCAATTGTTGCGTCTACCCAACCTCGCTCGGAATCAGCGCCTTCACTGAATGGTTTAAAGTGTACAGTATTTTCAGGAATATATGAATTATCATCTTGATCTTTAAGTGAATAATCTAAAATATCATCAGTGTAATAATCGATCCATGAATCATTAACTAAATCTTTAGGACCTAAAACAGCAACAAGTTTACTCACACCTTGCAAAGTTGAATCAACAGTATTTACTTGTGCTATTGACCTATAAACAGCAAGTCCTCGACTAGGAGATACGCCGTCAGCAACTGCAAGCTCAATAACGTGAGTAAAATTTAATTTTACAAAATTTTCAACACTAAAGGATTTCAATAACGCATTACGATCTTCTTGCAAGAATGTTGTGACATTGTTAGGATCAGTTGTTGCAGGAACACTTACGTTAATAGAAACAGGTGTTGCTGCAGGCGCAATTTGTCCTGTGTTCATATCAAATTCACACACTCTATATGTAAATCTTTGATACGGATTATTTACAACAATAGGGGTTATTGTATGAGTTGTTCCTGTACCTTGAGTAGTAATTGTTCGTGGCGTTGCACTGCCGCCACCTGCGCCAGTGTTTGCATAACTATCAGCCAATTGAATAACGGTGTCGCTAATTCTAATAACATAATACGCTGCGCCGCTTGTCAGATTACCTAAAGCGGTGCCTTGACCAGAATTATAGATAACGTCATTACCTGTCGCAAGACCGTGAGGACTGCTAAATGTGATCGCATTCTGATTAACGTCAACAATAGCAGAGTCAAACGCAGGAGTAATGCCTGCATTGCCATCACTTACAGCTGTAAATCCGATTGCTTCGCTGGTTACGTTTAATTGATTTGTTAGATCTTCTCTTGATGGCAAATCTGCGCCATATAATCGAACAACCTTATTCGGCTGATAAGATGCAAATCTACCTGACTGATTTCTTTTTGCATAATCAGCAGACATGCCCGGAATCTGTCCTTGGTTCCTAATCCTGATAACTCTGCCCAATCCCGTTGCACTAAGGGTGCCTGAAGGTGCGAACCCTACAGTATCATAATAACTATCAGTCACCTCACCTTGATCGAATGTTGTACTATAAGTGTTGAAATACGTGGCAAAATTAGAATCAAAATATCCTTCTATTCTGTCATCGGTGAAGTATAAATTTTGAGTGCCTTCAGTCACATAATCAGTTGTAACAGCGGTTGTAGATTGTGTTACACCTTGATCGACAAGATCAAATGCTAATGAAGTTGTGATTCCATCAGAAACAATTTTAATAAATCCGCCGCCATCTTTACTGTTATCAAAATCATGCAAATCTAATGGCACATTTTTCATGTTAGACAGAACAGTCGGAACACCTGTTAGGTTATCCCAATTTAAATGATGTGCACTATCAAATCCGCCAAGTTGTCCTGCGTTTAATGCAGGTGATGTTCCGGCAGTCGTATATGAGTTCAATGCGGTCACAACATCGTTCACATTATCTGTGAATGTTGAAGCGTCAACCATTATGTCTTTAAGGCTAGCGAACGAAATACTTACTGAAGTATTTTCACTTGTCGATGTTACGGCAAACAAATCATTGTTCGCAAGCGTTGTGGTTGCTGGTAGTTGACTAAATTTTATTGCCATCTGGTTGTGCCTTTCCTTTTAAGTATAATGTTTATTTATATATACGCCTACAAGCGTGCTTACATACAACCTTGCATCAAAATCCTATCCGAGTTTGGATAACATTCCCATTGAGGTCTGTTAAAGGACCTTCGATTCTGCCGATTTTACTTTTGTTGATCGCAATTACGTTTGAATATGTAGAATCAAGGTGACGGCTATCATTAACAGCAAAAGCTCCTCCTGGCTTGCCACCAAGTATTCTTTCAGGCCCACCCAAAGATTCACCTTGTGATACTCCATTAAGGTGAACATATGTATCGCCGCCATAGAAACCGTATCCGCCTCCGCCACCGCCTGCTCCGCCGAGGACATTATCAGACGTATCGTACTTTATTCTTGTCTTACTGTGAAGACCAACTAAACCTATTAATGAAGTCGGATTAGGGTGTCCTGATCCATTTTTTTCGTGAGGATCAGGATAACCTGCTTTGCCGCCACCATAAGATGACACTATACCAACCGCAAGGTTATCCATTACAGGTGCTGTGCTATCTAAGAACGATCCACCATAACCTCCAGGATGAATATCTCTGTCACCCTTTTCAGGTATGTATGGAGGCAGATCTGGATAAAATACTGTTTTGGTGGTTATGGTGTTGGTAGCTTGATCAAGCGTTGTAAGGCCACTAAAATCAAAGGTTACACCGCCTGCGCCGCCTGAGCTCCACATAGCACCCGGGGTATGTCCTGCCATTTATTTCTCCTTTAGATCCTTAATCATCAACCGCAATTCCTCGTTTTCTGCTTTGAGTTCTTTAATTGATTCAATGAATAATGCTGATAACTGATGATATTCTACTGTTTTATATTCTTCATCACCAGTATTATTAACTAACACAGCTGAAGGCAATACTTTCTCCACCTGTTGAGCAATCACACCAGCAGATTCCTTATCGTCATGTTTATAATTAAATGTGACACCATCCAAGCTACAAACTTTATCTAGGGCATCACTAACATTGTTAATATTTTGCTTTAAGTTTTCATCAGATATGTGATTGAGGTTAAATAAAGACCTTCCCGACCCTGGGCTACCTAAACTAATATTTGATAAATCAATATTGGAGTAATCAATAGCTTCTTCTATTGCTGTTCCTCCGGACCACAAATTCTGTCCTATACCAGTTCCAATAGATGCATTGTATTTAGGAACCACTGCACCATTCGCCCCCGTGCTTACAGTAAAGTTTGTTGTATATGATGTTGGGCTTATCGATACATCTTTTCTATTCAATCTATATATCATCCATTTATGCGAAAATTGCCCGTTGCTGTGAGCTATGTGAGTACCTATGGCTTGACCATACAGTTGCATCTGGTAACCATTGTTAGCAGTATAATCCCAGTTGTATCTCATACCAACATCTGCATATTTAATACGCCCATCCACAATAACAAAAATTCTTGTATGTTTACCTGAATAATTATGTCTTACGAAAGCGCTACCAGCGAGATTTGGGATATTAACATCCAGATAATTTCCTGCACTCACTTTACTGTTGTCCGCTTGCCCGCCGTGAAATGCTTTCAAAACTTGCTCTACAGTTTGTCCGTTAGTAGTGGTCAATCCTTTGTTGTAATAGTAATCAATAACTCCAAGCCTTTTAAGATTTCTTACGACACTTCCTCCAGAACCGCCAGCAATTGCCTCTTTAGGTTCCACCAAGTATGCTTCCTCAGGATTTGTATCTCTTCTAGAAGAGATGCCTGCTAGACCTTTCCATTCGCTAAAATTAGAACGATATCCAGCATCATGCATTTCAACTACAGAACCGCCTGATCGACAACTGCCACCTTGGCCTCCGCCTGCGCCGCCGCCGCCGCCGCTCCCATATGCTACGCCACTTGAATTGGTAGTATATCCTGCTGCACCGCCGCCGCCGCCGCCA
>Ga0181390_1000134_pt1 | contig 29497 bp, 47 predicted proteins | sample 13SPOviralmetaG_FD_130085 | JGI IMG/M metagenome (GOLD analysis project Ga0181390, IMG submission 130085) | Marine viral communities from the oligotrophic San Pedro Time Series (SPOT) site, San Pedro Channel, CA, USA - 13 SPOT_SRF_2010-07-21 | ecosystem: Environmental > Aquatic > Marine > Strait...
GCAACTGCTGATGGTATCGCTAACACAGTTATAGAAAACTTTGAAGCTGCTACAGACGTATCACTAAACAACTTTAACGTATCAATAGACTATGCCGAAAGACAACAAGGCTTCTTGGATACACCTTGGTACTATATCCCGATTAATATCGGTTGGTATATATACAATTAATAGAGGCGTAAGCCTTGCTCACTAGGAGAATAACACATGCCTACCTTCGCACAGGGTTCACGATCTAGCCTAAGCTTTATCATTGAATCCACATTCGGAACTACCCCTGCTGGTAACTTCCAGAACATTCCATTCACTTCACATGGTCTGAACCTGACTAAAGACTTGGTTGCTGGTACAGACATTCAAGCTGACCGTATGCCTCGCCATGAGCGTCATGGTAACAAACAATCCGCTGGTGACATTGTAGCCGATCTTCGTGAACTTGACTTTGACCCATTCCTTGAATCAGTCATGCTCAACGCTTGGGATACTAACGTATTAAAAGTTGGTACTACACCTAAGTACTTCTCCATTGAGGATTACTCTGCTGACATTGATCAGGCTCGTTTGTTTACAGGTCAAACTGTTTCCACTATGGGTGTCTCTATCGCCCCTAACCAGATGGTAACTGCTACCTTTGGTATGGTTGGTAAAGGTATGACTATTGGTGCTACAGAGAAGACACAGGATGCAGCAAGCACTAATTCACCCTTTGATGCCTACTCAGGTGACTTACAGATTGGTAACAATGTAGCTGGCCTTGCATCCTCTGCTATCATTACTCAGATTGACTTTAACGTAACTAACTCCTTCGCACCTACCTTTGTTGTTGGATCTGATGAAACACCAGCACTTGAGGTTGGTCGTGCAGAAGTTACAGGGTCATTCTCCGCATACTTTCAAGATGCTGCTCTGATTAACCGTTTTCTTAACGAAACAGAGTCAGCTATTCAAGTGTCTGTTCAAGACCCATCCTCTAACAGCCTCACCTTCCTATTCCCAAGAGTTAAAATCAACTCTGCCGATGTAGGTGTAGATGGCCCAACAAGCCGTATCATTAGCATGGGTTTCACTGCATTGTACGATACTACTGAGGCAACTAACCTCAAGATTACTCGTTCATCCTAATCCCTAGCTAGGGCGGGGGGCATTGGTGTCGGGTCTGATGCTCCCCATTTTAATCTACCCGACTAACCCTGACTCAAGGAACCTGACAATGGACTTAAAGAACTTAACACCGACCAGTGACACTGTAGACGTTACTATTGTACACCCTACAACACTGGAACCTCTGACTAACGATGACAAGTCAGAAATGACAATTACTATGTATGCACCCCACTCTAAAGAGTACAAGGGTATCCTACATCATCAAACTAATAAACGGCTTAAGCAAGCCCAAGGAAAGAAGAAGGTCGATATTACGGCTGAGAGTATTGAAGAGGCTACCCTAGAAGTGTTAGTCAAGGCAACTAAGTCTTGGAATATCACATATGATGGTAAGAAGCCTAAGTACTCTGCTGATACAGCCAAAGAGATTTACGAACAAGTGTTTTGGATTAAAGATCAGATTGAGGAGGCTGTAGCTGACTCGCTGGATTTTACCAAGGGCTGATTAATGACCTAGTTGAGTTTGCTGAATTTAACTTCAAACTTAATCAGCGTGATGAATCTGGAACCACCGAGAGAGAACACTTGGAACAAGTACAAAGGCAGACAGGATTAGAACTAAAAGAATTGGATGGACCCGACTTCCCAACTCTTGTGGCTCATATCTGGTCTGCCTTTATTTCATTAAGCAACTCAAGAACTGGTGGCTTTAGTGGCCCTAACCCGATAACATACGAACAAATAAAAGCATGGAAAGAACTAACTGACACGCCTATGACAGCTTGGGAAGTAGAAGCGGTTAAGAGGCTTGACGGAGTTTATATGAGGGTAAACAATGGCTGATGATGTAATCTCAATTAAGGTGATAGCCGAATCATCGTCTGTCGATAAGACCAACAAGAGTGTAGACAATCTTGCATCTACTCTGTTAAAGACAGAAAAAGAAGCCCTAAAGATAAGAAAGGCTTTTAAGCTACTAGATTCCGCTGTTAACTCTGGTAAGATAAATCATCAAAAGTACTCTAAAATGGTTAACGAACTAAATGTTCAAGAGACTATATTGTACAAAAACCTTGGTAAGACAACTAATGCCGTAGGTCAACAAAGTGCATCTATGAGTAATGCAGCACAAAACGCTAAGCAGTTTGCAGATGCACAAAGACTTGCAGGAAAGAGTACTAACAAGTTTGGTATGTATGCTCAACAAGTAGGTTATCAGGTTGGTGACTTCTTTGTACAGGTGCAGTCAGGTACTAGCGCACTTGTAGCTTTTGGTCAACAGGGTACACAACTTGCTGGTCTACTCCCCGGAGTTGCTGGTGCTGTTATCGGTATTGGTCTGTCGTTAGGCACCATGCTCCTTAAGACGTTCCTAGACACCAAAGACGCAGGTAAACAGCTTGAAGAAAGCATAAAAGGTGTTGAAAACGCACTCTCTAATTTAAGTAATGTGTCTTCTATGTTGCGAGATACACTAGGAGCACCCTTTAGTGAGGCTAACACTCAACTAAAAGAGTACTTGGAACTGCTTGAAAAATCTTCTGCTGCAAAAGTGCAAGATGCAATAGCTTTGGCTTTTGGTGCAAAGGGTGAATCAACTGGTATTTTAAACGAATTAAAAGTATTAGCTGATGACATGACTAACATACCCTTTTACCAAATGGAGTGGTTAAGAGATTTAGTAGGGGTACAATATGGCCCAACTAGCGAAGAAATTGCTAATGCAGAAGACATTCTAAGGGTTAGGGAAGAGATTGCAGAAATACTACGTGGTACGGCTGAACAACCTCGTATTATAGAAGGAGCAGAAGGTCTTAGAGAACTAGGCGATGACCTACTTGCGTACTCTAAGCAGTTTAATGGGGCATTAGGGGAAAGAATTAGAACCCTGATGTTTGAAGCGGGTCTGACCCAGTTAATGGTTGACGCTGAAAAAGCTAAGGGTGATGCTGCTGATGCTACTACTAAAAAACAACTAGCCCTTATAGATGATTTGCTTAATGCGGCTGAAAAAGCCGCTGCTGAAGCTAAAAGAGCCACTGAGCAGCAAGCGAGAGAAGAGGCCAAAGTTTTTGAGGCTTTATATACTCAACGATCTAATGCTAACATGGCCCTAGAAAAAGCAAATATAGCCCAACTAAAACAAGCTGGTGATTTAATTAATGCTAGGGATAGGGAAAAGCAACTAGTAATGAAAATCGCAGCAGCACAAGTTGAAGCTGTTGGTGGTACGGCTGCTCAACAAATAGAAGCGGCTAAATTAGCGGAAGAGATACTTCAAATCAAGCACGATATGGAAGATGCAGCATTGGCGGCTAAGGTTTTTGAAGAAGCTATTAAAAATGCAAGTGGCTCTGGAAGAGGTGTAGACCCACGCAAGTTTATGGAGGAAAGCCCTATAGGTTGGCTTACCCCAGAGGTGTTAAAAAAATACAAAGAGTTCATGGCTGAACAAAATAAGGGTGAGGGAAAAGGCGCAAAACCAACAACTATGGAAGGCCCAATAAAGGCTCTGGAAAGACAGATAGAGTTAAGTAAGGCTTTGTTTGGATTAGAGGGTGATGAGCGTAGGCGTAAAGAAGTCTTTATGCAACTTGAGTTCCAGAATAGAGACCTCTTAAAGCAATATCAGGAAGACCCAGCAACACTTCAAGCTATAGCAGATAGAGTGGCTGCACAAGAAAAAGTGGTTAGAGTACTTGAAGAACAAAGGCAATTACAAGAGAGTGTAGCAGACGCTATAGCTAATAATATGGGCGATGCCTTAATGTCTATGGTAGATGGTACTAAGTCCGTTAAAGATGCCTTTAAATCTATGGCAATGGAGATCATAAAGGAGTTATACAGGATACTTGTCGTACAACAAATTGTCAATGCAGCTAAAGCGGCTATGGGTAATTTCTTTGAAGATGGCGGTGTTTTTCAAGGTGGTTCTCAAGTACAAGCATATGCTGATGGTGGTATCGTAGGCTCTCCAACTACCTTCCCTATGGCTGGTGGTCGTACAGGTCTAATGGGAGAAGCTGGCCCAGAAGCTATTATGCCACTCAAACGTGGTAAGAACGGTAAGCTAGGAGTACAGGCAGAAGGTGGTTCTGGTGACGTTATTATTCATCAGAACTTTAACTTCCAAGCTAACGGTGACGAGAGTGTTAAGAAGATCATAGCACAGCAAGCCCCAGCTATCGCTAACATGACTAAGAAGCAAATACTAGATGATCGTCGTAGGGGTGGTCAGATGAAACAAGCGTTTGGGTAAGGAAACCTCATGGCACTAAAGACTGCACCAACTGATATAGGCTTTGCACAAATAACTCTTAGTGCTATGAACGCTGTTGCCACTTCTGAGTCTCCCTTTACTTATAAACAGCAGGTAGTACAACACACAGGTCAAGCATGGAAAGCCTCAGTTACCATACCACCTGTCAGGAGAGACTTAGGTGAGCCTTGGGTAGCTTTCTTGTTGTCGTTACAAGGGCCAGTTAATACCTTTCTCTTGGGTGATCCTAATTGTGTAGCCCCAAGGGGTACAGCAGAAGATGGTGACATAGTAGCAACGGGTACTGCTGGTGATTCCTCTGTCACTTTAACTCTTAGTAATGGTGGAACACTTAAAGCTGGTGACTACATACAATTAGGTGCCTCATCTACTGCTAGGCTACATAAGGTCTTAGCAGATATTTCTACTACAGGGTCAGTGGACATATGGCCTAATCTTAAAGCTACCTACTCTAGTGCTGCTGTAGTTGTAGACAACGCTAAGGGTGTCTTCAGACTAACAAGTAATGTGCAAGAGTGGCAGATAGGTAACTCTAGTACCTATGGTATCTCCTTTGAGGCTGTAGAGGTAATTACATAATGACTAGAACTGTACCCTCAGTAGTACTTAATGCCTTAAGCGCACCAGAAATTTCTCCCTTCTTTGCTGTAGAACTTTTGTTTGATAGTCCTAATGAGATACACTTGTGGACAGGTGTGGGAGACCTTGATTATGACGGAAAGATTTGGACAGGTGCTGGTAACTTACTAGACATCTCTTCTGTAGAAGAAGGTGCTGATCTTGCTGTTAGAGGTGCAACTATTACCCTCAGCGGTATGACCTCTGAGGTAGTCTCTCTTGCCCTACAGGAACCCTACCAAGGTCGTGTCTGTAACATATACTTTGGCATTACTTCAGACACTACAGCCTTAACTCAGACGTTCTCTGGCTACATGGATCAGATGAATATACAGGAAAACCCTGAGACAGCTACTTTAGAGCTAACTGTAGAAAACAAACTAATAGATTTAGAGAGACCAAGAGTTTCTAGGTACACTTCTGCTTATCAGAAGTCTGTGTATCCCGGAGACCTTGGTATGGATTTTATAGAGGACTTACAAGACAAAGAGATAATATGGGGAAGAAGCCCTGATAAAGCTAGAACGCAGTAAGGAAATAACTAATGGGTGTTAGCTTAAAAAGTCTTGCCAAAGCTGTTGTTAGGGTAGTAGTACATGCAGCTATAACCTTTGCTTTAACTCTTACCTTGGGACCTACGGCGGGTACAGCTTATGCGTTCTCAGCACTATCCTACGAGACCTCTAGGGCGTTAAGACCCAGTTTAGGTGGTAGGGGTGGTACTGAACGTAAGAGAGGCTATGAAGTAACACAAAGAGGTTCTACAATATCCCATCAGATCATCTACGGTAAGATGAAAGTTGCGGGTGCTAGGATATTTGATGGTACTACAGACAAGGCTTCAAATGCTTCGGGAACAGGTCTTTTAAAGGTCCTACTTGAAAGCGGGACAGTATCTGAAACTGGACTTGAAAATACATTCTTACACAGGGTTGTTGCCTTTGCTGGACATGAGATAGAGTCTTTTGAGCAGATATACATTAACGACGAAGTAGCAACTATAAGCCCTTCTGGTAATGTAACCTCTCCTAGCCGTTATCAAGGCAAGATTAATATATATAAACACTTGGGAGAACCAGATCAAGCCGCTGATCCACGCCTAGTTACAGCCGTACCCGCTTGGACAAATGAACACAGGCTTCGTGGAATTGCTTATTTATACTGCGTATTTGAGTTTGACGTAGATGCCTTCCCTAATAGTGTGCCTGAGATTACCGCTGTCATTAAAGGTAAGAAGGTATACGACCCAAGAAGTCCATCTGCTGCTAATGCTTGGTCTGATAACCCTGCCCTTTGTGTAAGGGACTATCTGACAGCTACAGGCTATGGCTTAGGTGAAGCTGCCGCTAACATAAATGATACCGCCTTTACCACTGCCGCTAACATATGTGACGAGACTAACACAGACGCTGGTACAACACGTTACACAGCTAATGGTGCCTTCACCACAAGCATAGAACCACAAGAACTTATAGCTGACCTTATGACCTCTATGGGGGGTACTATATGGTACACTCAGGGCTATTGGAACGTAAAGGCTGCTAAGTGGACTGCTCCTGTAACAGATGTTAACGGGGCAACAATAGTACTTAATGAAGACGATCTTAGGTCAGGCATAAGCCTAGCAACTAGACACTCCCGTAGGGATAACTTCAACACAGTTAATGGTACGTTTAGGGGTGACGAAAGTAACTGGCAAGTGACAGATTTCCCACCTGTAACTAACGCTGCCTTTGTTACTGCTGATGGTGGGCAAGAATCTTCTATAGACTATGATCTTCCTTGGACTGATAACTCTATAGAAGCCAGAAGAACAGCTAGGATTGTATTAGAACGTAACAGACAACAGTTAACCCTTACAGCCTCTTTTGGTCTCAGAGCTTTTCAAGTACAAACAGGTGACAATGTAAGAATTACTAACACTAGGCTTGGGTGGACTAACAAGGAGTTTGAGGTTGTCTCTTGGACATTTGGGCTACGAAATGAGTACGACCTACAAGTAGAAATGACACTCAAGGAAATATCTGAAAGTGTCTTTGATGAAGTCAACGATGGTATAGTCTACGAGAGAGATAATACTACTTTGTTGTCTCCTTTCACAGTTCCTGACCTTGGCATAAACATCAGTACTGAACTTAGAAGAGTTAAAGGTAAGACCCTTGGTGTTCTGCTGATTGACATAAACAACACAAGTACTCTGATAGATACAGCAGAGGTAGAGTTTAGGAATACAGGAGAAACTAACTTTACATCTCTAGGAACTCTTGGTGCCTTTGTCGGTACAGAAAGGGTAGAACACGTAGGTGTAGAGGATGGGTTCTACGACATAAGGGTTAGGGCTACTAATTCCTTTGGAGTACATGGTGACTTTAACACTGTGTCTAACTATTATGTGGAAACAATAACTGCACCCCCAGCAGATGTAACTAACTTTGATGGTAACGTAGTTGGAAGTAACCTGTTCTTAAGTTGGACACCAGTACCTGACCTAGACTTAGCACATTACACCATTAGGTATTCTCACCTAACTAGTGGGGCAGTCTACTCAGAGGCTGAGAACATAGCACAAGTACCTGTAGGTAGTAGTACCCTTGCTTTGCAAAATGCTGGTGTAGGTACATACTTCATTAAGGCTGTAGATGATACTACAAGTGGGTCTAACTCCTCTGTAAACCCCGCTGTGTTTGTCGTTACCTCTATAGGTATTGGAGACCTTAATGTTGTAGCTACACTAACAGAGAACCCCTCTTTTGCTGGTGTTAAGTCTGGGGTATCTATTAATAGCCAAGGTTATATAGAACTAGCAGAAGGTTTAAAGTTTGACTCTGCTACAGGATTATTTGATGATAGAGGTCAAGACACAGACCCTGTAGGACTCTTTGATGACTTCACTGGTTACGGGTCTTCTGGTATATACTACTTTAGTAATGGCCTTGACTTAGGCCAAAAGTACACAAGCAGACTAACCTTCTCACTTACAAGCACAAGGTTTGACAGGACGGCAAGTTTTGATAGTGCTACAGGCAACTTTGATGATAGGGGTGATGGTGTTGCCCTGTTTGATGGCGACCCTACACAATATAGCGATACCTCTGTTTCCCTTCAGCTAAGGCATACAGACGATGATCCTACAGGTACGCCTACTTGGTCTGATTGGCAAGCATTTTCTGTATCTGACATAACAGCTAGGGCTTTTGAGTTTAGGCTAGTGTTATCCTCCACAGATACTAATGTTACTCCTCTCGTAAGTGTCTTGTCGGTAACAATAGATATGCAGGATAGGACTACCTCTGGCAGTGATATAACCTTTACAGGGACAACTAATATCACCTTTGATGATGCCTTTGCAGCTACGCCAGCTATAGGTCTATCCTTAGCTAACTTAACTGATGGTGACAGGTACACGATGACAAACAAGACCCGAACTGGATTTACTATTAACACTTTTACTGGGGGATCAGCAAGCACCAATGCAGTGACCTTAGACTATGTAGCTAAGGGCTACGGAAAGGAACTAACATAATGTCGCAATATCCTTTTAGTGGCAATACTATCATAAACCAAAGTTTCCCAGATACTAGGACAGCCCTTAATGCTGCCATACAAGCACTAGCTTCTAATTCTAGTGGGGATGCTGACCCATCAGTGGCCGGGACTACGGTTGCAAATCAGCTATGGTATGAGACTGATACTGACACCCTAAAGATTAGAAACGAAGCTAACAATGGGTGGGTAACTGTACTCACCCTTGACACTGGTGTCACTGCTACAGCTACAGAATTAAACTACAATAATGTAACAACACTAGGGTTATCTGAAGCTAGTAAGGTTGTCACAGCAGACGCAAATGGTGTTGTAACCTTAGACAATGGTTTTAGCGAAGAGTATGCTGCTGTCACCTCAACTAGCGGTGATGTATCCCTTAACTTACAGACAGCTAGTAATTTTAGTCACACTTTGACTGAGGATACAACAGTTAGCTTTGCTAACCCTGCTGCTAACGAAAAAGTATCTGCTGCTACCCTAAGAGTTATACAGGATAGCACCCCAAGAGCAATTACTTGGACTAATGTGGTTTGGGCATCAGCTACAGCTCCTACCCTATCACAAGGCAGTGGTAATGTTGATGTATTTGTATTCTACACTGTAAACAACGGTGGGACATACTATGGATTTACAGCAGGACAGGCTTTAGCATAATGAGTACAGCTAATAAAATACTAATGGGTGCTAATGGGGCTGGTGGCCCTGTGGGTCCCTCTGATGACGAGTTCAACCGCACAAGTTTCCTGTCTCATTTTGAGGGCAGTAACAACGGCGTGAACAATGTGTTTGATGATAGCTCTGCAAGTAACCACACAGTCACAGCCAACGGCAATGTAACCCAAGGCAGCTTTGGGCCATTTGCAAGACCTGATGGTGAGTGGGCCTTTAACAATACTGCATCAACAAACGATTCATTTAAAGTAACTGCTCACGACAACTTTGATATGACTAACCCTTTCACTATAGAGGGTTGGATATTTCTTTCTGATTTGACTGCTAATAAACTGTTGTTTGGCAGAGAAAATAATTACTGGATGTCACACGACTATCAAGGTATTGGCGGTGCATCTGGTAAACTTGGTTTTAATTATCAAAATAGTGGAAGCTGGGGCGCAATAAATGCAAGTGCAGCTACTGTTGCTAATACATGGTATTTTCTACAAGCTACATATGTTGGCACAACTGTTACTTTTTATATAAACGGAGTCTCTCAAGGCACTGCAAGTGTAGGTAGCCCATCTAGCAACACTGATAAACCTTTTTATGTTTTAAGTGGGCCGGGCCAAAAACACACAGGAACAGCCAGCAATGTCAGGTTGTCTAGTGTAGCAAGGTCAACATCTTTACCTACAGCTAAGTTTACTTCGGATAGTGACACAGAGCTTTTAGTTTGCCAAAGCAACCGTTTCGTTGACAATGGCCCAGATGGTCACACAATTACAACAACCGCTGGTGCTTCTGTCTCAGCATTTGGCCCATTCCTGACCAGCAGTGTGTATGACCCTGCGGTAAACGGGGCTAGTATGCAAGGGTTTGCCATGACAGCGGGTGATTCCGTTCAAATTGCACAAACTACTGACACTAACTTAACAGGTGATTTTACTGTTGAATGTTGGGTTTATTTTAATGACCTTGATTCAGGTCACGGCCTAATCGGAAAATGGGCAAATGGTACTTATGGTTGGCTTTTATCTCTTATTGTTGGCTCTGGCTTTCAGTTTCAAATTAGGGATAATGGGTCTAATCCGGTCAGCGTTAATTCTGGCACTACTGCTACAACAGGGCAATGGTATCATGTAGCGGCGTGTAGGACAGGCACTACAGTTTCTATGTTTGTAAACGGAGTACGTGCCGCAACGGTAACTACTGCTAATAACGGTACTATATCTTCTATAACTTCAATTGGTAATTATTATTCAAGTGCTGATAATAGGTATTTAGAGGGTTACCTTTGTGATGCACGAATAATTAACGGAACTGCTGCATACGATGGCACAACGTACACTATCCCAACAGCCCCATTAACAGCAGTCACCAACACCAAGCTGCTCTTAAACATGGCAGATGGACAGGCGATTGATAGCACTGCACAGGATAATATAAAGTTAGAAACTGGAGCAAAACTCAGCACAGCACAATATAAGTTTGGCACTTCGTCAATATTGTTTGATGCCGAGGCAGACAATCGTGCTTCGTTTAAAACCAAACCCTTTGGGACAGGCGATTTTACTATAGAAGGGTTTTTCCGAAAGGTGGCTGAAAAAGGTGATAATGACGCTATCTGGGATAGTCGTGGGGTGGGTCAGTCTGGCGCTGGATACTTTACTTTAATAGATGACACCACACCGGGTCAAACCAGAGAAATGTATTTTTATAATGGTCAAACTCAGTTCCGCTGTGGGTCAGCGTCAGCTTTAAGCCTAAACACTTGGTATCACATAGCCGTTTGTCGCAGCGGAACCAGCTTGAAAGTTTTTTTAGATGGCACTCAAGTTGGCAGCACTTTTTCAGACAGCACTAATTATATAAATGATTATTTTAGTTTAGGTAATTTTGGGGCCAATTTTTCCGCTGCCCGTGGATGGGATGGGTACGTTGATGAGTTTCGCATCAGCTACATGGCCCGTTACACCAGCAATTTCACAGCCCCATCAGAACCATTCGCAGATAAAGGAAAGTAACAATGAAGATAGCAAAACTAGATGGTAATAACATAGGCGAGATAGCAGACCACAAGTCTTTATTTCCCAACACTTCATTTCCTGCAAGTGGACCTAGTGTTCAATGGCTTGCAGCTAACTCCTGTGCAGAGGTAGTAACATTCCTAGCATATGACTCAGCAACACAGAAGAATGAAAGTGTAGAACCTTACTTGTCAAACGGTAAAGTCTACACTAGGCATGTAACTGATATGACCTCTGAGGAACAAGCTGCTGTAGTTACCGCTGCTAATGAGGCTACAGCTAAACGTAACAGGAAAGAGCGTGATCGTAGACTAGCTGATACAGACTTTCATGCCTTGTCAGACGTAACTATGTCTTCTGATATGTCAGCCTATAGACAAGCACTAAGAGATATTACAACACACTCTAACTGGCCTAACCTTGAGTATCCAGATATGGATGGCTCTGGTGGTGATTGGCCCACTAAACCCTCTTAAGGAGCAACCAATGGGATACAAACTAGGACTACGAAGTAAGCAGAACTTGTCTGGGGTACATCCTGACATGGTTGCTGTTGTCACAAGAGCATTAGAGATTAGTGAAAAAGACTTTAGTGTAACTGAGGGCGTTCGTAACATTGAACGTCAGCGTATGCTTAAGAGAACAGGTAAGTCAACTACACTTAAGTCTCGTCACCTGACGGGTCATGCAGTGGATGTTGTCCCATACCCTGTTTCGTGGGAGTGGGATGACTTCTATCCTATCGGTGATGCAATGAAGAAGGCAGCAAAGGAACTAGACATTAAGATTGTATGGGGTGGTGATTGGAAGAAGTTCCCGGATGGACCACACTTTCAGCTAGATTGGAAAGCCTACCCCTGTGACTAGGGGGGAGGAAGACTGCTTTGTAATGGGTAAAAATATATCGGCAACTCTACTGTTTGCCTTGGTTCTTCAAGCAGCAATGATAGTTTGGAGTATCTCTCAGATGAGGGCAGACGTAGATGCTAACTACGCCTCTATAGTTAGAATAAGTGGTGATGTAAAAGCTGTCGAAGCATCGTCTAATATGCAAGCTGTGCAACTAGGTAAGATCGAAGAGAACATAAAGGGAATTAAAGAGTCCCTTGAAAGGATGCTTGAGGTCATGGAGAAAGACTAATGCTAGACCCCATAACGGCTATATCAGCCTGTACTGCTGCGTTTACAATGACTAAGAAATTGGTACAACATGGTAGGGAGATAGAAGACGTTATGGGGCAGCTAGGGGAATGGTTTGGTGCCGCCTCTGATCTTGCTAAAGCTGAACAACAAAGAAAGAACCCCTCTACTGTACAGAAGCTAACCTCTGGTGATAGTATAGAAAAAGAAGCCTTTGAGATAATAGTACACAAGAAGAAACTCGCGGCTCAACAGAAGGAGTTAATGTTTTTATTGAACATGCGATTTGGCCCTAATACTTGGGAAGAGATGATTAAGTTAAGAAGGCAAATCAGGAAGGAAAGAGAAGAGACTGTCTACAGGGCTATGGAAGCCAAGAAAGAGATGATTAATAACTTAGGCATGTTTGCCTTGTCTGTAGGTATATTGCTTGTTGTCTTTGGCGGTGTATATTTAATTGGTGTAGGTACTGGTACGTGGTAAAAATATTATTGCTGGCCATCTTAATTTTCACTGTAGGGGGAGTACAGGCTAAAGAACCTAAGATGGTTACTTGTCACCTTTGGAAGTATATTTCCATTATGGGGGTACAGCAGTGTTGGTATCGTGGCCCTAATGGATCATCGGCTACATATTTCCCTACACCCTTAATACCCAAGTATGAATACGGAGCAGCTTTTAGGCAATGCCCAAAGAGTTTTGAGTGTGTCTATAAGTTTAAGAAACGAAGGCCATCAGCTAAAGAAATACTGGATGGATTAAAGGAGGATTTCGAATGACTGTAGCAATGGAAAGAGTACTTGCTTGGAAGATACTTCCCCGTATAATGATGTTAGTTATGACCTACATGTATATGGAAGTGTTGTTTTGGTTTATGAATTTACCACCTGATGCCATGACTTCACAGGCCACAGCACTAACCGCAACTGTAACAGGCGCAATTACGGGAGCATTTTCCGTATGGTTGTCACATGAGAAGTGATAGCACTATACACAAAGAAGTAAACAGATTTATGTGGATTGTTAAAGGACAACTAGCCCCGGATGGGTACAGTGAACAAGACTACATAGATGTACACGACAGCTACTTTAAGAGGCTCTGGGGCAATCATGAGAACTGTGTCCACGAAGAGGGCTTTGAAGAAGCATACAAGGAGAAGTATCAATGATAGGGGCGATAATTAACAGTCTGTCAGGCTTGGCTACCAGCATTATAGATGGTAAAACACAGATCAAGCTAACGGAGGCAGAGATTAAAAAGAAGCAATTAACTGGGGAGATTGATTGGGACTTAGCAGCTATAAAAGCTACGGAGAACTCTTGGAAAGATGAATGGATTACACTTTTATTCTCGGTGCCACTTGTCCTTGCGTTCATGCCTTTTGCTTGGGCAGAAGACTTGGTAGCTAATGGTTTTGCAGCCCTTGAAGCAATGCCTCAGTGGTATCAAATTTCCCTTGGTGGGATCGTTAGTGCCAGTATAGGTTTGCGGTCAATAAGTAAGTTCTTTGGTAATAAATAAACACAAGTGTATATACATAAAGTAAAGCCCCTGCGTCCACTCAAGGATACAGGGGCTTTTTTTATGGTTTGTTGTGTTCTTCTTCTAGGTGCCTAAACAGAGCATACATAGGAACCTTCATCTTAAAGTCTATTTCCTTCTGTAGCCTGTCTACTTTTCCCGTTAACCACAGTATCAACAATGTCTGTACGACCAACACTATAGACGATAGATCAGGTATCTCCATGTTCTTCTACCACCTTAATTAACCTAGACCCATACCACTCAGCTTTCTTTAAGTCTTCTATACCATTCTTATATCGCCACCTGTGCAAGTACTTGGCTATATTCCCACGTAGGTATCCTATATACTCTTCCTTGGTTAAGAAGTCCTCTATATAGTCGATACACTCTATGACACCAGTACCGTAGTGTGGTGGACTGTTGACCATATCTGTTACGTTACTTAGTTCTTTCCACTTAGCCATATTTATCCCTTATAAGTTTAGCCTGTTCTTTTATCTGGTGTTGTTGTCGCTCTAATTCAAGGTACTGTTTGTCTAAATCAGATAACTTTTCTGGCTTAGGGTTAAGATCAACAACATCCCCCATTACAAGTCTCCTTTGTCTTTCATATTAAATGGCAGACCTACGCATTGACTTAGGAACCTTGCGTCAGGCTCAGGCTTAGTGTCAAGTAAGTACTGCATGTTAAGTTCCCTTACGGCTTGGCACTTTTCCTCTGTAGTAAAGGTCATGTTAGGTGCGCGTACAGAGAAGGCTGGTTCCCCGTCTTTAATTAACATAAGTACTACCATATATACATAGATCATTTTAGTTCTCCATTTAAGTATTATCCAATATCTACCATTTCACATACATCCCCAGTACATGCCATTGTCTGCATACCTGATGTATTATCCTCTTTCTCATAATCAGCTAGTTTATCCCAATCAATGTTGTTAGGCATCTGATCAAGTAGTATATGATAGTCCGTAGCTAAACACTCCTGATAAGGTGCCTGTTGATATGTATGCTCATTAAAAGGCAAGAACGACACACCTGACATTTCATCAAAGTGCTTATACACAAAGGCACCTACTTCAAACCATTCATCAGCCTTTACGTTAATAGTTACACTAGGCTTATGCTCACACCAATGACGTTGATACATCAGCCACATCTCTAACTGCTCTAGTGCGGTCATGTCAGCAGTATGTACAGCACCCATAGGAGACTGCATAGGAAAGCTAAACACTGTCGTAGCATCAGGCTTCATTACGTCAGGCTCATTAGGGATACCCTGATCAATCATGAACTGTGTCAATGGGTCTTTATTATCTCCACGCACAGTACGGATATAATAGGGAGAGTGACGAGCATGAATGCCAGAAGCTGAGTCAACCAGTTGGGAAACTGTTCCACTGGGCTTGACACAAGTAATAGCAGTGCTATGAGGGATACCAAGACGGTCAGCCCACTCAGCGTTAGTAGAAATAGCCACATCCCTTAAATGCTCCAATGTTTTTGACAGACCCTCATTAGCCAATGTCATTAGCTTGTTGTCCATTATCCCCGTGAGTGACACACCGAGCAACCTCTCGGCTTCGGTATTTGTTCCCCACATCTTTCGCAGATATGGAAAGTGGGTGTAGGTGGACTGTATAGTCCCAAGTATAGTTGCAAGGCGGACTTTTCTTGTAAGGTCTTCGATATTGTCGTTAGCACGGATGACAACTTCCGTAAGATTACAGAACTGATTCGGCCTAAGAATGATTTCCGAACAGGGGTTTGTTCCGAACTCATAGTTAAACTCTCTACGGCCATTTTTTGCTGCTTGTCTAACTGACGCTTCTCTGTTGAATACTCCTCGTTCTCCACTACCACTCTCCATTAATGCTGTCCACTCACGCATGAAAGACATGCTGTCTGGTTTCTCTGTATAAGATACAGAATTATTAGCTAAGGCTCTGTGTCCTGCATTCTCCCACCAGTTACCTGACTTAGCATGGCGCATACGGTCATCTGATAGGTTGCTTAAAGAGATCATAGCAGAGCGTCTAACGCCCCCTACAACAACAACTTCCCCGATCTTACACATTAGGTCATGACACTCAATACTGGACAATCTACGCCCCTGTGCTGCTTTGAATGTAGTAACAGCAAAGTTAAACAAGTCAACCAAAGGAGCAGGACCACTAGCACGACCACCAAACGTCTTAAGTCTAGCACCCGCTGGACGTACTTTAGATACATCCCACTTAGGAATCTCACCAGCCCACAGGAGGGCCAGAACTTGTCTGAGACCTTTAGCCCAACCTTCCTTACTGTCCTTGATAACAACAGTCGTGTCACTATCAAAGAGGGAGGGGACCTCTGGCAACTTAGTAATGAATTGACGCTCAACACTGAACCCGACACCAGTACCACAGAGCAAGATGAACATAGCCTCATCGAAGGACTTAGGATCATCTACGGGTAAGTATGAACAGTTATACATACAAGTGTTGTCACGGGCTGAACTTTTACCAGCAGTCATCAGTGACCTCATACTAGGCATAACCTCAAGGCTAAGGATAGCGTCACAGATTTCTTTTTCTATGGTAGGTGTTAACCAAGGAGATACGATGTTAGTCATGTAACGATCAACTGTCTCCCCCCATGTCTCACGGCGTCCTTCATCCTCTAACCAACGTGCATAGCGGCTAGTAGCAATAAAGGTCTGATAGTCTGTGGGCAGATAGTTACTCTTCATCGATTGTCTCCGCTTCCTTTAATAGTGCCTCTAGCTTCACGGCTATCTAACTTGTTTAGGTTCTCTAAGATAGTCACACCTAAGTTAGCATTGTAGTAGTTAGATAAGGCTGTAGCATAGAACACTACGTCACCTAGTTCCTTTACAATGTCGTTAGGGGTAATCTCAGTCTTGTCCCTCATACTCTTCTTAATCTTCTCGGCTACTTCTCCTGCCTCACCCATAAGACCCAGAGCATTTTCCATTAGTCGGTCTTTACCCTCAGTAATGATCTTATCTTCCACCCAATCACTATATTCTCGGAACGCTTCCATACTTTTGTTACTCATAATCATTGTATCATTCTCCCATAAAACTGCGTCTGTTCTTCATTACTAAAGTCGAAGAGATACCAAGCACAATTATCCTTACCTTGGCTCTTACTCCCCTCAATCCATTTAACTCTTCCTACACTCACCACCGTCTTACAATAAGTCATAAAGGTAGCTGACTGCTTAGTGTGCATCCAATCCGCATCAAATAACAACCAAGTAGGACATATACCTAAAAAGTTGTCTATCAACGGGTGTAGTATCTTCCTGTCCCAAGGTGGGTTAGTAATAGCAAAGAAGTCCTTGCTAAAACTACCTGAGACACTTTCTATAGTTAGCGCATCCATCTTCTGTACATAGTCATGCCTTGGTTCTATGTCGTAGGCACCTATACATTCCCCTAGTCCACTAGTTAACTGACTTATGTGTGATATAAGCCTACCATCACCTGCACATGGCTCCAAGTAGTCAAAGGAGTATGGCAGATGGGGTATTAGAGGCTCTACAGCTTGTATTGGGGTGGGATAGTAGTCCCTTGGTACTCTCTTGAAGTCAGAACGCTTCCCCATTACCGTATAACTCCTTTAACCGTTGAAGTGATATAAACTCAGGCTCGTACATGCCACCAGAAATATTCCTCTTAATGACAACACCCTTCCACCAATCGTTGTTAGCTTGCCCAGCCCAAGACTCTGCTGCACCCTTATAACAGCCCACTACAAGCCCCATGATACCATTAGGGTGTGCGCCATCCCTAAACTTAAGGTCTCGCTTGTGGCTATGCCCACACGTACTGCTGTGGTTCCTATTAGCCATTAGTGAGTTAGCGTGATGTAGCCCTGACATAGCAGTACCATAGTTACCAGAACTGAAGAAGTGAGCATATGATATTCCATCGTAATCCCTTATAGCTGGGGCTGAGTTCTCGTACTCATGGTATTCATCAAACCAGTGGTCAGTCTGTAGGTGGCTGTATGAAATACCGTACTTGTCTCCTTCTAGCCGTGGGTCATGTGCTATAGCACGTTTGATACGATGTTCATGGTTGCCTTCAAACCCAAACCATTGTGGCACCTTATACTTACGGGTACTGGGCTTACGTCTTAGGCGGTCCATAGCTTCGTTATAGTGGTCTATATCCTCTTCGTAACTCTGAGCGCACATAGCTTGTGGGTAGCGTGTGTCAAAGCTATTCAGTGAACGCATATCTGCACCATCACCTAAGTCAATGATGTAGTGTGGGTTGACCTCATAGATTAATTCCCCTAACCAATCAAACCTCTCATTTCCTACTGATGGGTCTACATGGGCGCAAGAGAAGACAATAGCTGTTTTACCCGTCATACTTCACCGCCATTCCATTACGAAATTCTATTAAGATAGGATCAATAGAACTTTCAAAGTGTTTCTTGAAGTTATACGCATTAGTGAATGTAGAGAATGGGACTTCCTCATCAAACATAGCATCATCTGGGTATTCTGGGTTACAATCTTCTACCCAGCATAACAACCACCACATACCATCCTCTTCGTCTTGGTAGGGACCATCCTTTACTTTGTGTACCTTAAAGGTAGCTACGTTTTCAACAACCATTCGTCGGGTATCCTTTTATCTGCATATAAGAAACCGTGCTTGTCACACCAATCCCCATAAGTACTCTTTGCACCTTTGTTTAACTTAGCCCTAGAATTAGAGAACACAAACCTAATATCTAGGAACGGGTGTTGATCCTTAATCTTAAGATGCTTCTTACGATCCGCTGCAACGAACCTGCCCTTACTCTCAATGATAATACCGTTGGGTAACTTAAAGTCAGGGGTGTAGGTCTTGTACTCTAAGAGTTGCCATCTTACCTTTAGCTTCTCATACTCAAAGTCTACACCCCGTTCAGTCAAGTCTTTAGATATATCCTCTTCCAAGCCAGAGCGGTATCCATTCTTTATTGCGTGTCTCCGTCTCTCACTGTTGGAGGCTCCCATAACTCTTCCTCTCTTCTCCTTAGCCATAGTAACCTAGCATTTTCTACTACACGGTCATAGTCACCATCATAAGCCTCTAAGCAAGCGTACCACAGTTCTTCTTCTGTCGTACAATCCTTAAGTAACTTACCAGCTTTAACAGGGCCAACACCTTTGATTCCTTTTATGTTGTCGGCTGCATCACCAGTTAGTATCTGAGTATAGAAGAACTTAGAGCCACCCCACTCGTCTACCTGTGACCATTCATCCCTACCAAAATTATAATGCCAGCAAGGTATCTGTAGCATGTCCTTATCAATAGAAGCTACAACAGTATTAGGTCCATACTTAGTTGCAGCCTTAGCTATAAGATCATCAGCTTCCTCTCCGTAGCTTATAGTTGCTTTGTACTTAGACACTAGATAATCCCTTGAATATTGTAAGTACTCAGGCTTTTCTGACTTACTCCTATTCCCCTTGTAGGGATACGACTTAGCTATAGCAAACCTAAAGTTATCAGTTCCAGTTAAGAACGTATGGAATCTGTCAGGCACAGGGAAAGACATAGTGTTGGAAGCTATAAAGTTCATAACCTCGTCTACTTTGTCCTTTGCATCTGCACTAGTCTTACCTTCTGAGGCAAATCCAGCCCTGTACGCAACAATGTCACCATCAACTAAGACATGCTTTGGCTCAAATGTCGGACCAGACAATAGACTCATCCTCTTTCTCTAGGGCCACTGCCTTAACGTAAGTCCAACCCCCTGCCACTGTAGCCTCACTGTAGAAGTACGCAAGATTTTCAAGAGTGTCTATACCATGACGCTCAACAGTAGTCTTACTTTCGTACCCATCTACCTCTTCCGAGGTTTCAAAGATGATGGTGGCTTTAGTCATTAGAAAGCACTCCCGTCTGCTTCATAGGGTACATGCTCTACTACCTTAACTGCTTCTAAGGTAGTCAGTTTATTGTCCCATACATCTAGCTTTGCTACAACCTTACTACCGTTACCAATAAGACCATCAGACTCAAAGTCCCAATCAACTAGAACACCGTCAGCGTCTTCTTTAAGGACACGGGGTGGTCCCATTACTACTCCCATTTCCCCTGTGTTCTGATCCTTGAACTTAGGGTTAAAGTGTCCTCGTCGTGCTGAGAAGTATTCCGTACCTTGCTGATCCTCCTTGAACAATTGGGCTTGCATACCTTTGTTTGGTACACCATCAGATACCATCTTTTTCTTAGTATCCTTATCAAGCATTAGCTGTACAGTGTAGCGTCCCTGTACTTCGTCAATCTTGTTTCGTGCATCAGAACCTTCCTGCATGTTCTTACCCATGTCTCGGTCTTCTTCACGCAACTTAGCCCAATTAACTGGACACTCAACGTAAACTTTCTTTCCCATGTCGGGTTCCTTTCCTTATGAGGGTACTTATATATAGCAACATTTTCTCACAGAAAAAACACTTTCTGTAAAATAAATTTAGTGAATGTCAGCATAACTGTTACCGAACTGAGCATCAATACCCAGAGGTACATTTAGTTGCAACTCATCGTTCAACCGCTCTATACTATCTTCCATACTAATCTTCTCTTGTGTCTCCTTTCCCTCTTTTACCAAAGTGATAATTTCATCGTGAAACTGTCCTATCGTTTTGACACCATCTTTACGACAATGCTTAACCCAAGTGTCAAAGCAATAGACGCCTGTACCTTGATTAAGTGTACTGAAGCGGTCCTTCTCACTGCGTAGGCTGTACCAGAAACCGCTAACTGGGTTCTTTAGCCACATACCCCCTAGCCCCTGTGGTTCTCGTACACGTACACCCTTTGCCACGGCCTCTACGGACCAGTTACGATCCCAGAAGGCAGCTAGTAGTTTCTTAGCTTCTGACTTCTTCATACCTGTAGTACGAGATAGAGTAGCCTCTTTGACACCATACGTGGCACTGTAGTTGACTACTTTGTAGTTCTTACGCAATGCCTTTAAACTGCGTTCTCCTGTGTTGTGCTTGTCTATGTCCTCTTGGCTGATGACACCAGCATGTTTAGCTAGGTCAAGGTGTGGGTCAAATCCCGGTTTTGACATTTCTGCTACATACTCAGGGTCTAGTGGCTGCATGTAATGACGCTTGGTTGTATCCTCTAGGCTAGTCATATCCGCACCACACAACACATAACCTTCTGGGGCAATCAGGCACCCTCGTATCTCAGCACCATAGGGCTTTTCCACTGAGGGGAGATTAACCAAAGGTTTAGCGTGTTTAAACCGCATCGTGTTGGTCATGCCAGCCACACCAGCTTCTAAGTATCCGTCCACCTCACACTCTAGGAATGCCTTGAGTATCCCAATTCTGTGAGTAAGAACAGAAAGACCATCCAGAATAGAAACAGCAGGATCGTTAACAGCCAGCTTCTTAACTGACGGGCATAGTTCCCCATCTTTCCTGACTTGTTCAATCTGTCGTTCATCACCATTAGCCTCTCTTACAAACTTAAAGGTCGCAGGTTGCCATCCTATACTAAACAGCCAATCCTTAATCTGGGACACCGAGTTGGGATTACCCCGTTCTTCTCCTGTCTGCACAACAAAACTCTGTACCGTCTCAGGCTGCTTGTACTGCTTTCTAAGAGCCTCAAAGTTCTCCCCGTGACTGCTTAGGCTACCATCTTTACGATACATCACCTTGGGCCTGTTCTGCACCTTAGTAAGTACATGACGGGGCATAGCATTAGCTAGTTGCTCAACCTTATCTTCCTTCATCCCCTGCCACTCAGCAAGGTGCATACTAGCTTTAGCTACATCTAATTTCCACCGTAGGGACTCCTGTTCCCTAGCGCAGTCTAACTTGAATGTGATGTAGTCAATAAGTCTCCACGCTTCACTGTTCATATAGTTTCTCCAATTTCCGCTTTAGGTCACGCCATAGGCGCACATTAATCTTAACATCTTCTTCACAACGATGGGCATACTCTTCTTTAGATAACCCCTCCCAATCATCTACCTTGGGCTTAGGTACACCATACTCTTCTCCATACAATGCTAGACCATGCTTTGCTCTGTGGTGGTGCAAATACCAACTAAGTCCTAACGTATCTACTAGCTTGGCGTTGACCTTTATACCTAGCACCTTTTCCACTGCGGGTATATCAAAGCGTACAATGTTATGCCCAGCTAAGGCTAACGTATGATCCATACTGTACTCCAAGAAGAAGTCACGCATTTCATCGTAGTCAAAGATAGACCTTGGCTCATCCATAGCTGTCGTTTGATACGACAACACATGAATCTTAGTCAGCTTGTCTAACAGTCCATCTGTCTCTATGTCGAATACTGTTTCTGCTTCAACCATTAGTACACCTCCATTAGTGTAAACGTATCACTGTTAAACTTCATTCTGCCAGCCCGTCCTTCTTCACTGCAAGGGCGGTTTTTTTGTACCGTAATGTATGTTGTGTTTCTCTCATCAAGGTCTTCCGCTTCTTTATCCCTAGACAGATCAATGATAACACTGGCACGTTGTCCTATCATCTTACAGTACTTAGGGTCTCCATCTTCATTAGTGTGAGCGATAGTCACAATGCCCACATTTAGTTCCGCTGATAGTTTAGAGAGCCTTACGGACAGGTCAGCTAGTAACTCTTCCTTAGACGCTTCTGATCGTCCAGCCACAACGTCTTGGATAGGTTCAAAGAATACATACTTGCATCCACATGCCTGACTAAAGAAACGTATCTGATCACATAGTTCATCAGTACCTTGACCATCACCTAAGTAGAACTGATAGAAATTCTCGTCCCTAGTGACACTCTTAATTGCTCCTATAACATCCTCATGCCTCCCCTTCTCATCAATCAAGTCACGCCTAGTCAGATTATCTTGTAACTCATACGACACAAGACCAAGTAGTGACCTTAGCTTAGTCTCTTCTAGGTGCCATGCAGCAATAGGAATCTTACGCTGTAGCATGTTGTATTCCAAGTAACGCATAACTTCAGTCTTACCTATACCAGTAGGTGCCTTAATTACTGTGAAGTGACCTTGCATAAGTCCCATAATCTTATCGTCTAAGTCAGTGATACCTGTAGGAACATATACATGGTCTGGTGTGTCGTTGTATAGTGATAGGAACTGATCGGCAGTGTTTAATATATTCTCAGGAGTGTACTTAGATGCGTTCCACCATGCACTCTTGAACTCTGCATGTGCATTGTCCTGTAGGAACTCATTAGCATCCTTATACTTGTCGTGTGGTACTCGGTATACCTTATTAGGAAACAACTTAGCCACACGATCAGCTAAGGCATTACCAGTATCATCATTATCTACTGACAACACAATCTTCTGGAAACTGTCTAGCCATTCCTTGCAGTTCTCCCACAGCTTCTTAGAGGGACTACCAGATGGTAATGACACGACAGGGTTGATGTACTGACTCTTCATCATCTGTGCTACGGATAGGGCGTCTAGTTCCCCCTCAGTAATGGTTACAGTCTTAGAACAACCAGCGGTAAACATATTCATACCAAACAGTTCATCCCCCTTGAACCCGTCCTTAGTGTAGAAACCTTTCTCATGTAGGGTACGGACCTTAATTCCACCGCTGGGGTATATGTACTCTTGGCGACCATCATATGTCTTAACATTGAAGTCCTCCATAGTACGGGCATTAATCCCTCGGAGGGGTGTATAACGACCATCACCAGCGGTCTCTATTCTCTTTGGTGTGAAAGTCATTACCTCTCCCCTTTCTACTGTTGGATATTTATCTTTAGCCCAATCGTATGTCTCACCCCTTGAGGGATAAGACTGATCACAAGCGTGGCACTTCCCGCAACCCTTAGCATTATTAAAGCTAAAGGCATCAGAGGAGCCACACGACACATATGGGCAGGGTTGGTGTGGTACTTCTTGGTTCATGTGACTCTCTCCTGATTACTCTTCTTCTAGTGGCATATAGTGATCTGCTGGCAGAAGTCGTGAGTCTCCATCATCTACAGATGAAGCACCATTTAAGAACAACTGTGCTAATGTTTGGAAAACATACTGCTGCTTTTGAAGGGCGGCACCCATACTGATACGTTTATCCCAATCCTCAAACATGCTTTCTGGGTAGTTTCTAACAGCCCACCAAAACGGAACATACGCATCTACATCACTACAGTAAGTGGGGGAGTTTAACTGACCAAGTATTTCAGCCTTATTTTTAAATGCCTGTGAGCGCATCTGCGTAGCTTTAGAACTGCCCAGCTTCCTACATCCAGCGTCTACAACATCTATTGGTGACTTAGTACCCTTGTAAAAAGAGTTGATGCCACGAATTTTCATCATGCCTTTTGCGTAGTCAAAGAGATCAAAGTTTGTCATGTCAGGTTCCTTAGTTTAAGTTTTTAAGTTCGTTTAAAGGGAAGTCCAAGCACAGGTCTGAAAGTATGTCAGACATCTTGTGCATAGCCTCTTTCTTTAGTCCAAGGGGGTCAGGTTCCATAAAAGCATATAGTTCCCTCTTGATGTCCCTCTCATCAAATTTTGTGCATAGCTTCTCCATCAATACTATGAAGGCAGGACCAACACTTCTTATGTCTGTGCCTTCTTTGCTTCTTGCAATAGCCCCTAAGTCAATTACGTCTGGGGATACAGTGTTTGATATGGCTTCTCGTTTCTTCTCTGATCTGATTAAAGCCTCCTTAGCTGCCTCTGTTGGAGTCTTACGGTTGTCTTTAACGTCTTCAAGCAGGTCAACATAGTCAGGGTCTTCTTGTACCTCCTTGTACCCCTTCTTAGCCTCTTGTACCTCAGTCACCTTTACAGGCCTATCTAACGACAAAACCTCTTCGACAAGTTCGTCAGGTACAGAGGGTGCCGCCAGTTCACGAAGTACCGTAAAACTATGGTGCATACTTTGGTGTGCACCAAATCTCCTACCAATCTGCATCAACTGTAATCTTGTGTTCCTATGTAAATCAGGAAACTCCTTTATACACCAATCATGAAAGTCGTTATCACTCTTATGTTCCTCACGACCCTCTAGTAATGCCTGACCAGCCCTAATAATATTCTCTACAGCCCCAGACAGGTGAATACGTACATCATCAGCAATGTCATCCAAAGTCCTATTTACTGATGGCTGGATACCACTTAAGTCTATCCTATCCAACATATCAGATGCACTCATATTGTTTCTCCTTCTTATTATTATTGATAGTCTTTAGAAGACCTCTGTACTTACCTATAGCAACATTTTCTGCGACCACCGCCAACTACCTACTTATATTAAGGCTGTCTGTGACTTTTATGGTACACCTTTCTAGCCTACGCCTTATGTCTGTGTCGTTAGTACCCCATATAGTTGCTAAATCCGATATTGTTTTCTCTTTAAGGTATCTACTAGACAACAAGCCCCACTCGTCCTCAGAAAGTACATTCTTAGCAGCCCTAATCACGCTTAACAAGTCTTGTTTCTTCTCATATATGACTGCTGGATCAGACTCTTCATCAATTATATTAGCACTTTCTATCGGTATACTGGTGGACTTGATAGACTGTTGCAATTTTGCTACACCTTCTTGGTTCATGGTTGTGTTGTACTTTGTATCCCTTGCCAATGACCTAGAAGTCTCATGCAGGGGTACTTTGACAGGCAAGGTCTTTAAGTTAATGTAATCGTGCATAGCCCTGTTAGCCATACGCCTTAAATTAGCCTCATGAGTGTTCCCCCTATCCACTTGCTCTAAGCACTCCAAAATTCCCTCGGAGACCAGATCATCGAAGTGACTAGGTGAGTTGTACTTGTGAGCCAGTGTACGACACATCTTCATCATTTCTTCAGTAGTCATGTTTTAAAGCCTCCCAGCTTACAGGAAAGTAACGCAACATAATATTTGACACCTCATTTCCCACGATACGGGTCTCTAGTTGAGTGTCAGGTTTACATCTTAGATTGCACATCTTTGCCCAAGCCCCCAATGTACCTGACCAATACCATTCAGTCATGGTGCTTTGGGGCAACACCATACGTGCTTGTTCTGGACAGATACCACTAGACAATAGGTCTTGGTAAGCTGCTAGGCAATAGCCTTGAACCTTTAAAGCACCAACAGGTACGGACTCTACAGCACCAGCACTGCCTTGCTTTTTATCGTCAGCCCTGCCACGCCACACATCAGGTTCGTAGAACTCAGGTTCATCATCTACATACCTACGGCTCACCTCGTTCCAAGGCATGTACTCATGTTTCTGTAGTTGTCGCGCTACAAAAATAGGTGCCTTGACATGTACCGTCATAAAGGTGTGGTTAAATGGGGACGTATGCTTATGATTGGCTAAGTACTTAATTAGCTTCTTATCCTTATCATGCAGGATAGGTCTCATATTTTCATCCCCCACCCCACTGTACCCTAGTGCTGCGCTCTTCTTCCCAAATGACACCCTAGCTGCATTTACTACAGACAGGTCACTGCCCATGTGATCTATGTATGTTACTTTAATCATATACTTCTCTCCTTATGATGTAGGGGTCATAAACATTACTTATGGTCTGAGGCTCATATGTCATCCAAATCTCCCAACATATTTTGCTATGTGATGTACGAATGGCAACAAGCTAATAGCCATCAGTAAGTTCATTCCTGTGTGTACCATTGCAATACGCAAGGTATCACCTCTTGGCATACCGTCAGACACAAGTAGTCCAGCCAGCCAGATAGTCCCTGTAGTCCCTATATTAGCCCCTAAGACACAAGCTATTGCCGCTGGTAGGGGTACTGCCCCAGAAGCAACTAAAGCAATGATAGCTGTAGTACTCAAGCTACTTGATTGCCACGCTAGGGTCATGATGATCCCACCAAAGAACATGTAAATAGGGTTAGCTACAAACCAGTTTAAGTGATCCATATTACCCATAGATTTCATGCCACCTGAGAACATCTTTAGCCCTATATAGAATACGACAAGACCAATGGCTGTGTAAATATAGTTGTTCACGGTGCTGTACCTTTCCATAATTTCACTTGTGCATCTAACTTGTGGTTCTCCTCTAATAGCTTCTTAGCTTTTCTCTCCCAATAGTCAGCCTCACGCTTTAGGATTTCATAGCTTTCACGCAGCTTTTCATTCTCTTTCTGCACTCTCTTTAGCTTAGTCATTAACTCTCCGTGTTCATCATTCATATTATCCACCTAAGTCCGTTATATGATTTTGACATATGACCCTTTGCGCTGAGTTCAATGCCCTTTTCTTCTGTAGAATCTTAAGTCTCTGCTTACACTCCTTGAGGTCTTGTTCCAGTGTATCTATTTCATCATTGATAGTATTATTCCTGATCTGTAGGGTGGCCTTTTGCACATTCCAATATTCTATCTCTTGCTCAACTGATCCCATCAGTAATCCTTTACCATTGTATAGAACATATGATCGCCTAGCTTACCATCATAGTCATAGAATTGCGCCCAGTAAGGCATAATAGCCGTTGTATGATAGTGAGTCGAAGTGATGCCTAACCCATGCCCACGAAGCACCTCAGAGGCCACCAGAATGGCCCTTATAACAGCCTCCTGCTCTGGCTCCTTAAGGAAGTCATCTGACTTTCCATCGTGGGTATATGAGAACTGTTTATTCTGATTAATTACCTCACAGGCATCATCAGGGTATCTATCACTCTGCACTCTGTTCATTATCACTTCAGCTACAGCCAACTGTCCGTCAACTGGCTGGTTTCTGGCCTCGTAGTATATCGCCGCTGATAGGCATAAAATGGTTAGCATAGAAGTCCTTTCCCCCATTCTTCTCTTTACGGGTGTTCACATTCTTCTTCTTATTAGGTATAACCTGCTTCCTAAACTTGGGGTCCTTTAATTCCCTCGCTACTGGGTTAATCTTATACACCTTGTCAGTGCGCCTACTTAGTGGTTTTTTTGGCCCTTCAGTCATCATACGATTTCATCCCCCATTGTAAACACATGACGTCCACCAGCTTTAAAGGCTAATACACGATCCATCTTAAAGCACTTGTAGCCATCACTTGTCTTCAGGGTAACATAGCCGTGAGCCTTAAGTGCAGCAGCAGCAATCTTGCCACGCTCATTTCCCTTGAGGCCTTTAATGACGTTCATACAACCATTATATACACGAACTTCGTCATCCTTGGTCAAAAACTTTACAGTGATGAACTGGTTCTGATTTTCGCTGAGTACGTTAGTAACCATGTTTTCTGGTAGTGCCATGTTATATCTCCTTGTTTCCGTTGATTGTCTGTATGAAGTGATTCGGTGTCAGAGCCAAGTGTCAATACAAACTTTCATAAGCTGACTGCTGTAGGAATTCATAGTTCTCATTCACCTCATCGTATTGGTCATCTGTAAGTTCAACACCATTGATCTCAGCATACTCAACGTAGGCATTAACAAAGTCAGGGAAGTCATACATCTGTACATCAGCCATGACCACGTTCTCAAGTTTTCTTACATCTAATTTCATCTCGTCTCTCCTATTTAAAAGTTTGGTTGTCCATCTTCATCGAACACAACATCATCCCTAATCCACATAGGCTCTTTATCAATTTCCACCGCAGGGGTCTTATGATCCAGTACACCTAACATCCGCAGTTCTTGCTCTAGTTCTTCACTCATGCTTTATTCTCCTTGATCCATCTTTCTAACTTCACCTTACTGCCTATCACATGGTCAAAAGCTTTGTCAAGTTTCTCATCCTCATAATCAAAAGTCTCATGCAGTGCCTTCTCCGCTTTGTAGATTGCGCCTAGGGCTTCTTTTACATGTACCATTGTTTCAGATTTAGTCATCATCACTCTCCGTTTCTCCAGTTCCTAAGCACCACTCACATACACTATACTCAGCATATGGCTCGTAAGTATCTCCGTATCTCTCCCAGCGTTCGTATTCTACCACACCCTCGCCGTGACATTCTTGACACTCTTCCATATTATATCTCCTTATCTTTAACGGGTGAGCCTACCCAAGACTTTATGCTCATCCAATCGAACTTGTAATTGTCAGATATATGTTCCCAAGCAGCCCAGTATTCAGCACAATCCCTTGATGTTTCGCCCCATACCCACTTACAGGGAATACCTGAGAGCCTGAAACTGTGGACCTCACCAGATGCAAACATCATCTCTACATCTACCGATACTTCTATATTTGTGTGCGACATAATAACTCTCTCCGCTGTATGATTCGTTTGGCTTGCCATCTTGATACATATTTCCACCGTGGGGGTCAAGCATAAACTTATTCCTTATTTCCACTGTACCCCCTTATTTCCACTGTAGGGGTCATTCCTTATTTCCACTGTAGGGGGGTCGAGGCTGGTGATTCCCGATTTTTTTGTGGTGTTCCTGATTCGTTCTGTTTTCATGATTCGTTCCTGATTCGGTATCGATTCGTTCTATGTTTATGATTCGAACCCGATTCGTATCTGATTCGTTCTGTTTTCATGATTCGTTCCTGATTCGCTGACTAATAGCCTGATTCGCTGACTAATGGCTCGATTCGCTGACCAAGAGTCAGTTTATTGAACAAGAGTCAGTTTATTGACCAAGAGTCAGTTTATTGAACAAGAGTCAGTTTATTGACCAAGA
>Ga0181390_1000135_pt1 | contig 29462 bp, 14 predicted proteins | sample 13SPOviralmetaG_FD_130085 | JGI IMG/M metagenome (GOLD analysis project Ga0181390, IMG submission 130085) | Marine viral communities from the oligotrophic San Pedro Time Series (SPOT) site, San Pedro Channel, CA, USA - 13 SPOT_SRF_2010-07-21 | ecosystem: Environmental > Aquatic > Marine > Strait...
AATCCAACAGGTGTCGTGCAGGCCGCATTGAGCGCAGCAAAAAATGCAGGTTCAGCTTTAGGCGGTATAGTGAAAGGAGCAGGTAATGCTGAAGAAGGTGCTAAAGCTCTTCTGGATGCTGCGGCTTCCGGTGCTTCTGGTTTAGGAAAAGGTCAGGTTGCTGCGATGGCTGCTTACCTAGGTCGTAGTGTTATTCCTGGCGATATTGGAAAGAGTATCGGTGTTTTTGCAGGTACCGCAGTAAACCCACAAGAAACATTAACGTTTAGTGGTGTTGACTTACGACAATTTACATTCAGCTGGGATATGTTTCCATCGAATGAGAATGATACGAATACAATTAAACAAATAGTCGATTTTTTAAAGAGAAAATCTTTACCAACGGTTCAAGGTGTTACCGCAGGAAAAGATGGTGGAGAAGTTCCAGGCTTAAGTAGAGCATTCCTTAAATACCCATCTGTCGTATATTTAAATTTGTTAGGAGTAAATGAAGACTACTTTGTAAGATTCAAACCTTGTATGATTAGCAATGTAACTGTTTCTTATGGTCAAGGTGGGTTTGTTACGATAATGAATGGTGGTGTACCTAACTCAGTCTCTCTTTCAATTACGTTCCAAGAATTAAGTATCCAAACATCAGACGATTATCCTGTACCAAAAGGTCCAGCTGATGATGCCGTGAGCGGAAAGGATACTCCCGGAGGAGGGCCAGGCTTCTAATGAAATATTTTGAAAGATTTCCAGTCATAGAATACCAAGGTAGGCGAGTAAGAGATATCTCTCGACGTACTGCTTTTGCTAAAGCTGTTTCTACTAATCCGTTTCTTTACTATCCTTACACAGTGAAAGAAGCAGAACGAGCAGAAGACATTGCAGATTTCTATTATGGATCGGTCGATTATGTTTGGCTTGTTTATTTAGCTAACAATATTATTGATCCTTATCATCAGTGGCCTATGGATGAAAGAACATTTACGAATTATCTCGTTGAAAAATATTCAGCACAATCAGGTGAAGTTGGAGAAGCCGTTATTGATTGGATACAAGATCCTACTAACGACGATAACATTCTTTACTACGTGAGGAGGTTTGAAGACTAATGGCAGTCGATGAAATTATCTTAGCACCCGAATCGTTTCGTACGATTTACTTAAGACGAGAAGATAGAGTTATTCTTCGTACGGAACTAGGGCGTAAAATTATTGTTAAGCGTCTTATTCCTGAGGAATGGGAGCCTTATCGTATTTACGACTTTGAGCGAACTCTAAACGAAAACAAGAGAGAAATATTCTTATTTGATAATCGATATTTAAATCAGCTCTCGAAAGATTTTCTTAAAAACTTAAACGTTGAGACATAATGACAACGGCCGGAACATTTAACCCATCAGCAGTTGACGTTGTAAAAGCGTTGATCAGACCTTTTCGTCAGCCGGACGAAAAGGTTCCTGTGATCGACATTAGTGCGTTGATAGGTCGTTTCCAAATAACACAAACGATTGATTCACCTGCAGTTCACTTTAACTTTTCAGTTTTAGATACTATTGGTGTGTTAGAAAACTTTCCTCTTCGTGGTGAAGAAGAATTAGAGATTCAAATTGTCTGTCACGACCTTCAAACGAATTTAGAACTTAAGCTTCAGATTTATAAAATCAATGAAGTTGAAACCACTCAAAATAATGATGGTGTTTCTTATAAGTTACATGCTATGACGCAGACAAGCTATAACGCAGCATTGAATACTGTTGTTACCGCTTTCCGAAATAAACCAGCATCATCTGCTGCGGCCGATGTATTTGAAAAATACTTTTGTAAAACCGGTATACCAATAGTAACTGATAAAACAGTACTTCCATTTGGTGGTGTAAGACGTAGCCTAAGTGATAATAAGAAGCGTTCATTTACATATCAACCTTCTGAAGGATTGTTGCGGTTTACAATTCCAAGATATACACCTAGTGAAAGCATGTATTTTATTGCTGGACGATCGTTTAGTCGTAACTCACCATCATGCTCATTCCGCTTCTTTGAAAACTTTAATGGATATCATTTTGCAACAGACGAGTTTCTAATTAAAACTGCACTTGATAATAAGCAAATCAAAAACATTAACTACCAAGTATTTACTTCTTTAGATCCACGAGATGCTGTATCTCAAATTACTCAAGTTGAAGAACTGACTAATACATCTCGTGTTGATGTGAGTCACGAACTACATGGTGGAGCTTATTTAAATAGTGTATTTGAAATCGATTTGAATAGGCATACTGCAAAACGATACGATTACAATTATCTTAATGAAGTCAAGAAGGGTGGAAAAGAATATAACGCCACCGGCGGTAAGGTAGATATTTCAAAAGATAAGCACACTGAGCGTTTTATCGAAAACACATTTAAACATGATAAAGCAGCTCGAAAGGATAACGCAAAACAATTCATGCTATTCCGAGATTATGATGACGATGAAGGGGGTGGCCGAGGTCCTGTCGTAAGAGGTGAACAACACTATCGAGAAATTGTACAAAATCAAACTGCATACGCTCATCACCTCAATGCTACTCAGATTTCTGTACACATGAAAGGCCGACTCGATATTCAGTGCGGACAAGTATTGAATTTAAATGCTCGTAAATTAAACGCATCTGGCGACGGATCAGAAGAGAATAGACAATTAAGCGGTAACTATTTGGTACGTAGTGTAACACACCAAATGGTTAACGGAATACTCAAAACGGACTTAACATTAACTAAGTACGATTGGAATAAAGTGAGACCTACATAATGCAAGGAATGGGATTACCAAACCCGATGTTTTTCGTCGGAGTCGTAGAAGATAACGTTGATCCTCGTAACGAAGGACGAGTACGCGTACGGGCCCTGAGTGTACACGGAGAACATTCTAACATCGATACTGAGGATCTACCTTGGTGTGTTTGTATAGCAGGAGATTACGATCCTAACTATCCATTACCGCCTTTGAATTCCTTTGTTCTTGGAATGTTTATGGATGGGCGAGCTGCTCAGCATCCACTTATCATAGGCTTAATACCTTCTCAATATGCTGAAGCTATGAATCCTACGGTAGACGGATACGGTGTAATTTCTGACAAGGGTAAAGATGATCCTATGTCAAAAGGCTTCAGGCCTGATGATTATGGATTACACCAAAGATCTCGATATGCTCGTGTTGAAGAATTTGATCGTCCACCGGATGAGCTTTACTTTGAAAAGGTAAATACGAATCGTTCTCGTGATAATAAAGTTGGTACTACGGATAAGACTTGGGATCAACCTGGATCAGCTTATGCTGCTAAGTATCCTTATAACCGAGTTATCGAAACTGCGCATCATGTAATCGAACTCGATGATACACCTGGCGCTGAACGTATTATGATTTATCATGGTGGTCAGGGTGGTGGATCATTCCTTCAAATTGATTCAGGTGGTACTCGTACAGATAAAGCTGTAGGTGATCGTTACGAAGTTACAAATGAAACTCGGCATGAATCATCTAAACATAGTGTAGTTACAATTAATGGTAATGCTCACGTTTATGTGAAAGGTCATAAAACCGAAGAAGTTGAAGGTGACTATAAGCTTCATGTAAAAGGTAATTACGAACTCGGTGTTGGTAAGACTACAAACATAAACTCCGGTGGTTTATTCCAAGCTCGTAGTTCTGTAATGAAGCTCGAGTCTTTGAATGCTATGACTCTATTTGGTAAAAAAGAAATCCAAATGGAAGCCGAAACGCAAATTAACATAGTTTCAAGTAATATTAAAAATACTGCATTGACTACATGGAGTGCTTACGCAAATAAAGCTGCACGAATTACAACTGCTCAAGATATTCATTTTTATGCGATGGGTAGTATTAATAATACTGCGTTTGGATTAATACCTACAACACAAACACCGTTCAGTGGAGGCGCTGGTACGCCTGGCTTTAATGTTATAGCATTAGGTGTACAAATGGCTGCGGCTAACGGAAGCTTTAGTGGTATATGGAATGCAGCCGCAATCAATGCTGGTACTGGATTATTTACTACTTCTGTTATGTCAGCAACAGTAAATGCTTCAGTCGCTGTAAATTCAGCGCTTGGTAACTTTACTGTACTTGGTGCACCACTGCCCAGTGGCCCTGTAAGTTATGGAGCTGGTTATATTATTCCAGTAACAATACCTACAGTAGGTAGTGTGCCTGCAATTATTCCTCCTGGTGGTTCTCTTGTTGTTCCACCTGTACCGGCTCCTGGTGTAATTACTGGTGTTGCATTCCCGTCAGGAAACGGAAAGGATTTAGCTAAGTTTGCTTCTTCCGTAATTAGTACTCCATTCGACGTACTTGGAACAATAAGCGCTCTTACTGAAGGTGGATACGGAATTGAGATAGTACAAATGCCTGAACCACCGGCTGAAAGCCAACCAGTTCCCGGCATTGTACAAGACGGATATTACGCTAAGGGATATTCGATGGGTTACTTAGAAGCTGATGATTCAGCTGACAAACCGCTAATCAGTATTTAGGAAAAGACATGGCAACTAAATGTATTGATAGAACAGATCAAACCACACTAAATAATTTAGCATTAGTTGCTGGGCCTGTTGTCGACGGAAACGGCGTCTATAATGAAAATCAGATTGATGCAATCGCAAAAGAAATTGCAGATAACATTAAACAAGATGCAGAACGTAATCCGGTACAAATCGCTTTTAATCGTTATGGAAATGCTTTTTACGAAGTTGCTCCATTTATTAATGGTGATTTTAAACAAAGCTATACTGGTGAATACGACGACTTAAGTGATCGATACGTAAGAGGTAATATTACGAATATCGAAATAGCCGAGTTCATGCAAGAGTATAACTATACACCTGATCAGATTACGAATACAAATAATTACGAAAAGCTCGCAAGAGAAATGGATAATTACTATAAGAATTCTTTTGCTGATAGTATATTAGGTGGAATATGTAATACGTTACAACAGTTCTTCGGTGCAATTGATTCTTTTTATTCTTTATTGGGTACGATCGACGGACTACTTACAGATGCCGCAGAGTTTATAGCTAAGGTTCGAAGCTATGAAAGTTTCGCAGAGTTTGTTCAACAAGAAATTATTGATAAACTAATTGCAGAAATACGAAAGAAGATTGTAGCTGTTATTAATGCAGTGATTCAAGATGTTCGAGATGCAATTCAAAACTTTAACATATTAGGATTAACACTTGAGCAAGCAAGTACTAAAGCAGTAAAAGAAATTATGACTTATCGCGAGTTATCTTGTACAACTCTTTCTCCTGATAATGAAAAGGATTTCATAAAACGTATTGAAGCTGGTATCGATTACTTCGTAAGTAAAATTGAAAATATTGATCTTGAGAGTGTACAATTAATGGTAGCTCGTATATGTGCTTTCGGTGCAAGTATCGAAGCTCTCATTAAAGATATTAATCGTCCTCTAGATAACTTTGGAGTGAACTACGAGCGAATTGTAAGACGTATTCAAAACATGGGTAAAATAGGAACATCTACTGCGATAGCGGCCGGCGCGATCCGTTATTCTCCAGAAGCTCGTGATGATAAGATAAATAGTCTAAAGGAACTCTGGGATGGTACAGGTGGTGAACCTCGTATCACTCCAAGCAATCGCCAACCGGTTGTTGTACCGCCTATAACGAAAGAAGAGTATCAAGACCTTCCTCGTTGCGGATCAGTAATGGCAGGTGAAGACGAAAGGATTAAGGTACAAGGTGACTGGATAGAAGATCTTGGTCCTGATGGTTACGCTCGAGTTGATCTCGATGTTAAAGTATACCTGATGCGAGTGCAAAAAGAATTGAATCAAACATTCACCATTCAGGCTGGATGGCGAAGTAAAGAATACAATGAGGAAATAGGTGCGGATAAGGATTCACCGCATCTAAGTGGTTTAGTTATAGATATAGTAAGCGAAGGTCTTGACTTAGAACGTTTTAGCGAGATTGCTTTCCGTAGTGGATTTAAACACGTAGTAGAATACAAGGGCTATATACACCTTGACATAAGAGAAATGGCACAATGACAGCTACTCTAATAACGCCGAAAACTAAAAAGATAAGTCTGTATTCAGACATGCATAAAGACTTGCGTGTCAGTCCTGTCTCAAAAGACATTGCACTTTTAAAAGACGAAGACGCAGTAAAAGAATCTCTTAGAAATTTAATTTTAACCGATCCTGGTGAAAGGTTAATGCAGCCTCGTTTAGGGGCTGGAATACGAGAATTGTTATTTGAAAATCTAACACCAGGAGTACTTAAACGAATCGAAAGACGAATCAAATCGACTATTGAAACTTATGAGCCACGAGCTGAACTTATCGATGTTTCAGCTTCATCAATTTTTGATGATAACAAAGTTTCAATTGTAGTCAGATTTAATACACGTAATGTTGACACACCCATTCAACTTGACGTTATTTTAGAAAGGATAAGATAAATGGCCAGCGTAAAAACACCCATCACCGAACTCGACTTTGATGGAGTAAAAGCTCAGCTAAGAGAATACCTAGCAACCCAGACACAATTCAAAGACTATAACTTTGAAGGCTCGAACATGAGCGCTCTGTTGGATGTACTAGCATATAATACTTTTCAAAATAACTTCTATACGAATATGGCAATCAACGAGATGTTCCTTGATTCTGCTGTAATGAAGAATAGTGTTGTTTCTCATGCTAAAGAGCTTAACTATCTACCAAGATCTCGTAAGAGCGCGATTGCAGTCGTTAATGTTCGTATTCAAGATAGTTCACTCGTAGAAAATGGTCCTTCAACACTTACTATTCCTACATATACTAACTTTGGTTCTACGTTTAAAGGTGATCAATTTAATTTTGTTACTAACGAAACCTATGTTGCAAAGCGAACTGAACCAGGTGTTTATGTAGCTCAAGACGTAAGTCTATACGAAGGTCAAATGCTAGCTAGCTTTACTCGTGAAGGATTTATTATTGATGCTGATGGAGTACTTCGAGTCCAGTTAACAAACAACGAAGTTGATACTGATTCGATTGTCGTGTTTGTAGATGCGGAAGAAACTGAAGATCAAAACATCTTTACACGAGCAAATACAATATATGGTGTAGAACCTCTTGATAAAGTATTCTATATTGAACCTTATCTTGATGATCGCTATGCGGTTTACTTCGGTAAAAACGAATTTGGTCTTCAACCATTTGAATATGAAGATGTTCGAGTAAGGTATCGTGTATGTTCAGGTGAAGAAGCAAATGGCGCAAACATATTTACTGCAAGTTTCGTAGAAGGTGCTAGCATCAGCTGTACAACTGTTACTCCAGCAGCCGGCGGTCAAGAACGAGAGACTTTAGAATCGATTCGCTACTTTGCTCCTAAGGCTCTTCAAATACAAGAGCGAGCTGTGACTTCACGAGATTATGAAGTATTGCTCATGCAAAAATTCCCCGATATTAAATCTGTTTCTGCTTATGGTGGTGAACAGCTTGATCCTCCACAGTTTGGTAAGGTTGCAATCTCTGTTTATCTCAGTAGTGAAAGCGAGTTAATATCTAAGACACTTTCAAATGCTTATGTTACGTTCTTAAGAGATAAGAGTCCTCTAGGAATCGAACCCATATTTGTACAAACAAAATACGTATATGCTGATGCAAGTATCGCAATACGATATAGTCTTAAGAATACTGAAAAGAGTGCAGCACAACTTGAGAGTATGGCACGGGCAGCATTGAGCACTTATGCTACAGAGAATCTTGAAGACTTTAATCGAACTTTACGAAGTAGTGTATTGACTGGAATAGTAAGTGATGTTGATGCAGGCATATTAAGTGCTGATGTTGAAATTCTACCTATCATTGAGTACTCACCTGTTATTAATATGGTTACGAATCCAACGTTTAGATTTGAAGCCGAATTACATAGACCATATCCTTTCCGTAGCACTAACGGCTTTGACAATTATAAGTCAGCTATACGAAGTAGTCCATTCGATGTAAATGGTACATGTGTTTATTTGCAAGACGATGGACTTGGCAATATGATGACAGTGACCGATGATATGAACAATCCTCAAGTTATTAATCCCAGTGCCGGTACTGTTGATTATAGTACTGGTGAAGTTAAGCTCAATCGCTTTACTACCGAAGAATATACTGGAAACGCAATTAAGATTATGGCTCGACTTAAGGATAGTGATTACACTTCTCCGAAAGGGCGAGTGTTTATTTTACGAGATACTGATATCAAAATCACGATGGAACTTGAAGAAAAAGGAGCAGCACCGGTTATTAATACCGCAACTCCAGTAGGAACAGTCAGTTCATCTGGTATAGGAACAGGTTCTAGCATTTACTAAGGTGTAAAAATGGAAGTCGAAAAGAATATAGCCTTTTTCATAAAGGAACAGTTTCCGGGCATCTATAAAGAGAATGGTCCAGAACTTGTTGCTCTTGTTGAAGACTATTACAAATTTTTAGAAACGCAGAGTAATCAATCTCTGTATGTTTCTCGTCGACTATTTGAATACCGAGATGTTGACACAACGCTTGCTGAATTACTTCTATTCTTTAAAAATAAGTTTCTACATGACCTTCCTCTTAAAGAAAGTACAATAAACTTTATAGTTAAAAACGTTCTCGATCTTTATAGACGTAAGGGTACACCTGCTGGTATCGAATTATTCTTCTCAATTTTCTTCCAAGAATTTGATATCGATATTGTTTATCCAGCTGATAAGATGATGAAGGTGTCGAATAGTAAATGGAGACGTGGTGTCTATTTGCAAATCATTCCTAATGATAATCGATTTAGATCAGTATCAGGAAAGGTGTATACTTACCTTGATTTAATTTCAAAGAATATTGAAGGAAGTACTTCTGGCGCAAAGGCTGCTGTAAGTAAAGTCAACTTTATTATGTTGAATGGAATCAAGACTCCTATCATTTATATTGATGAAGTGCAAGGTAACTTTGAAAGATACGACGAAGTCATTGCAGTTGTAAATGGAGAAAGCGTTGTATTTGGTCGTGTTGCTGGCTCACTGAGTGCTTTTGAAGTTGATCAGAATTCTGATGATGCAACCGTAGGAAACTCTATAGGAGATCAACTCACTATTACATCTCAATTCGGTGATGGTGGTGAGTGTATTGTTACAGATGTAAGTAACTTAATATCCGGTGATGTACGATACGAGATTGACGATGGCGGTTATGGATATACTATTGATAATACTCGTTTACAGGTTTCAACACAAACATTACTTGTAGACAATCCTAATTTACAATTCATACCTTACGAAAGATTACGAGACTCGGGTGGTAATGAAGCAATCGTAATAGGTCAGACTGAAGATCTATTAGGTGTAAAATCACAAGCTGGCCAAGAGTTCGATTTAAGTCGTACAATTAATACATTAGATCGTGATACCAATTTCCAAGTAGTACCTATCGAGATTAGTCCATTCAATGCTACATCGCCTGGACCACTTTATCCTGATGGTGGTGACGATGAAAACGATGTTATTGTAGGAAACTTAACGAACACATCTCAAGTTTCAATTATTACAGACTTAATTGCTCCACATATTACGACTCAATTAGATGCTGCAGATTATGAAGCTACCGCTCCAATGTCTGGTACAGCCTCACCGGTTACGTTAACGACACCATTGAATCAAGCGTTTAATGTACAACCATTTACGATAGGTCGAATTGGTAGTTTCAATAATGTTCGTAAAGGTAGCAATTATCAAACTCAAGTATTCGCTCGAGCTGAAGACGAGATCTTTAGTCGACTACAAAGACGTAATCAGGTACTCAGATTTGATGATCCCGGTGAAGCAAGTACGTTTAGTGTAGGCGAAACCATTACGCAAAATAATACTAACGTTCAAGGTTTAGTACAGGTTGTTGATAATGTAAATGGATTTATTAGTGTATTACCATTCGATTATTACGGGTTTAATAACACTGACGGAATTCAGAAAGGACAAATTGTTGTTCCTATTGCAGGTGCAGCACTTGACTATGATCGAGATGTACTCGGTGATAATGCTCAGATTAATGCGATTACAGATTTTGCAGTTGGTAAAATTAAAGAAGTTGCAATATCAAATTCAGGATTTGGTTACGTTGACTCGGCAATAGGTACACTAAAAACAAAAGACACTAATGAAGTACGTGCCGGTGGAACAATACGAACACTGACACAAGGAAAGACTGCAGGATATTGGTCTTCATTCTCGTCTCACTTAAATGGTTACCAACCTGATGGCGAATATTATGAAGCTGGTATGCGAGTACAAGACAGTGATTTCTTCCAAGAATATTCATACCAAATTAAATCGTCTCTTGCTAAATCACAATATGAATCTTTACTAAGAGATAATGTTCACCTTGCCGGAACCAAAATGTTCGGTGACTTCATCTATAAGGTGAAAGTCGATTCAGAGACAAAACCACGATTCTATCGTAAGTTTAATGATGATGGTACAGGTAGCCCATTTGATGTTGCAGATGTAACGAATATCGAAGCATCCGTAACGAACTATACAGTTGATAGTAATTATTTAACTGTCGATCATATTCCTGGAGGAACCGGCGGGCTGGTTCTTACAAACGACACTGTTTTAGATATTACTAAGAACTGGTCACAGGGTCTCCACATTTATTCGACTACAGTACAATTACCATCGAGTGGAACAGGTCCTTTCCCTGTAGCAATATTACTACACGGTAACGGCGGCAACGGTGCCGGCATGGTCTCTCAATTTACGAGCGACTTACCTGGCCACATCTTAATCGGTGTTGATGGATATCAAAATAGTTGGAACATTAGTAACGAATCATCGAATGGTCCTGACATTGAAATGCTAACAGAGCTCGTTTCAAACATTCAGGTATATGCTAATGTTGATGAAACTAAGATTCGTATTGTAGGTTCAAGCAACGGTGGTGCTCTTGCATTAAGAGCCGCTGTTGAAATTAGTGATCCAGCTATTGATACAATTGTTTGTATGATATCGCAAACGAATACAGATCAATATCGTAGTGGACAATTCTATTATCCATTTAATGAAGAGCTTACAGGTGATGCATACCTGAATGATGGATATGATACTCCGGTAACGACAATTCCGCAAAGACGACTTGTTCAAATGAATGGCGTCAACGATACAGTCGTTCCATATAACGGAGGAACATTCGTAGGAATGACATTCCTTACTGCTCCTAATTCAGCATATCGATTTGCTGGTGCATTAGGCTTTGGAGGTGTTCAATCAGCAGGTGTTCCATTCGGTAATAACAGTAATATTGTAGACTATGGCAATACCATATTCATGAATGATAACGTGGGTCACACAGTATCACCGGATATGCGAGTGTTGCTTAACAACTATCTCGAAGATAACTACAAGATAACATATTAGTATATAAATACTTTAACAATTCTGAGGAAAACCTGCTATGGCCAAGCAAACAATAGGAATCGGATCAACGGCAAATGACGGAACAGGCGATCCGTTAAGAAACGCATTCGATAAAGTCAACGATAACTTTAATGAGTTATACTTCTCAGCGGGAGGAAATTCACCGGTTAGTCTTTTCGACTCTAACCTGAATATCGACTATCCCGGCAAACCGAATAAAATCTCGTTTCTGTATAGCACAGAAGCTGACCTGTTAGCAGTTGATGCTTCGGTATATCATGGCGCAATAGGCCACGCTCATGATACTGGCGCATTGTACTATGCTCACGGTGAGTGGCGTAAGCTACTCGCGGACACCTCAGCTGGAGCCATAACAAACTATACTGATCCTTTATCTCCATTTGTTTATGATGGTGCTATCACAAACGATGAAGCAGCAAACTACGTTTTACAAGCAAATGGTGATGACACATATACTTGGGTAGCTCAAGGTGGCGGCGGTGGTGGTAGTTCATACACTAACAGTGATGTGGATGCACACATTAATACTTCAGCTGCACAAAATAATGAAGTATTAAGTTGGGATGGTTCTGATTATGCTTGGGTTGCACAGGGTGGTGGAGGAAGCAGTACGAACTCTTTTGCTACAATCGCTATTGCAGGTGTTTCATTACAAGCAGCTAGTGCAACTGACACATTAACGATTAGCCCAGGAGCTAATGTTACTCTTACAGGTGATCCTAACAGTAATGAAATTACAATTGCAGCTTCAGGTGGCGGCGGTGGTAGTGGTACTGATCTGAATAGTTTATCAGCTGGTACTATTGATGTAGCTAGTGACTTTATTGGCTTTATCGATAATGACGATAGTAGTAATTCTAAAAAGGAATCGATAGTCGATTTAGTTGCAGCAATCGCAGGCTCAGGATTGACTGCATCGGCCGGTCAGCTTACAGCATCAAGTGGTTCAAGTACTCTTGCTGACTTAACAGAAGTTGATATGGCTGACCTTGATCTTCATGATATGGCAGCAACTGCTGTTTCAACTTATTATGTTGTAGGACCAGACAGTTCAAGATATACAATGGATCAATTGCCCGGTGACAATCCTACTGTTTATGTTACTGCAGGTCAAACTGTTGCTTTTGAATTAAATGGTGCTACTTCATCTCACCCATTTGAAATACGACAGCCTGATGGTACAACAGCTTATAATACAGGTCTTGTTCATTACGCAAACGACGGTACTAAGTCAGTAGGCTCAGCTGCACAAGGTCAATATGAAGGAACTCTTTATTGGAAGGTTCCCGGCAATATCAGTGGAACATACAAGTATATTTGTACTGTTCATAGTGGAATGATTGGTGATATTGTTATTGCTGACCCATCGGCGAGCAGTGGTGGTGGCGGCGGTAGCCTTTCACGAGTTACTGAACTCAAAAATACTGGATCATTTACTGGTAACCAATCGGTTGACTTTACTACACTCGGTAAATCATACGCTCTCTATACAGTTGTTGCTGAAAAAGAATGTCGTATTCGTATTTACTCAGATGCAGCATCACGAACTGCTGACTTATCTCGACCAGTGAGCGATGATCCTCCGGAAGGTGCAGGTGTTATTGCTGAGTTTGTTGCAACCTCACCTAACACAACATTTAAAGTTACACCAGCAATATACGGATATATTGACGATGGCGAAACAGTTATGCCAGTTACCGTTACGAATAACACAGGCGGTGCTACTGACATAGACGTTACGTTTACTGTACTCAAACTCGAAGATAACTAAAATGGATAAGCAATACTATACAGTTATATTACAGCCTGGAACAGATGAACCGGCGTTTTTAAGCAGCGTTGCTGCTGGGATGACTGTAAAAAGTAATCTAAACAACTTCGACGGTCTCATCTTAATGAGCTTGACTCAAGACGAAGTTAACATACTCGTAGCAGACGATCGAGTAATTCGTTGTGAAATCGATCTTCCTATTGAACCAACTGAGTATCCTGCTTCGAGCCCTGTTGCTGATCGTGAAGCAGATTTAGTTACACGAACTATTCCATCTCCCGGTGGTTTGCCTGGAGCTCGTTTTAGCAGTACAAGCTTTTACTATACAGGTAGTGCAAATCCTGATACAGTAACACAAAGTTCAGGTGAGGTAGGTTTTTTTACAAACTTAAGTGAAGACGCTCGAGTTACAGCAAATGTAAGACAAAACTATTCAGGCGCTTATGTAGATGTTGTTGCTGTTGAAGCTGGTGAGCCTTCTTCTAGCTATAGTGGTTGGCTTACGCATCCCGACTTTATGTTAGGTTCTGATGCTTCAAGAGTGTTAGGTGAAGCACAAACATATTCACTTACACTTACTCCTGATGGTAGCACTGGTTGGTTAGTATCAGGCACTGACAGATCGACTACACATACTAATGCTTTGAATCCGGCAATTAACATATATGCTGGTGATACACTTGAACTCGTTAACACAGCAGGGTCATCGCATCCTCTTGAAATTATCGATGCCAGTACAGGTGCTCAGTATGATAATGCAACAGGTCAAGGAGCTTATGATGGAGCTTCTCAAGGAGACACACTCACTTGGACTCCGACCTCTTTACAAACATCTGGCACCGGTGGATTAGGTACTTATAGATGTACTGTTCACGGTGCTATGGCAGGACAACTTCAAGTTAATTATAAACGAACCCGAGTTGAACGTACTGATTGGTCTAACTATGATAATGGATTAGTTGATAATGATCAACTTACAGGTGGAGCTGATCTCTTTTCGTCTCATGCAATAGGAGTACTCAGTGCTTGCGCTGGCACATTCTGTGGATGGTCTAATGCTTCGAGTCTTCGTGTAATTTATCTTGAATCAGTAGCTGACACATATAACGCTGTTATAGAATTTCATAAAACAAAACCAGTCAATCCAGTAACAGGTGTTCGTAACGCAACTATAGTTACTGGTGCATGGGGTTATACAACAACAGAACTTACTGATGCAATTCCTATTGATGACATTGAATCTATAACAATATATGACGCAGATGATAATCCTACTACAATTAATCAAGGCGACAATCCGTATCCACAAACATTTAACATTACACTCGATGCTTCAGGTTCTTCCGAGTATAACGTCACTGGTGAAGATCGAGCTTATAAAGGTGCTGCAGCAAACATACCAGTAGCGAATAGATCGTTAACGGTCAAGCCCGGCGACACAATTAACATTACGAATAATGCTCACGGAAGCCATCCAGTAGAAATACGAAGAAGTGGTATAGCGGTTTCTGGTGTAACTGGTGCAGGAACGGCGAACCTTTCATGGGTTGCTACCTCAGGTTCAGGAACATCTTACGTATGCACAATACATGCAGCTATGACGGGCGGTATCGTAATATCTCCTATGTCAACGACAGATTGGTTTAGTGACTTTACACCTTTCGTCAACAACGGTATGTGGCCAAGAGTTATTGAAGATCCTGCTGACAACACAGACAAATGGTGTATTGTTTGGGGACTGAACGGCGTTACTAGTTCCCGGCTTCGTTCCACTTCACTCGATACAGTCAATGCGACAATGAATACAGAAGGTGGAATGTATCATTTCAAGAGTGCAGGTAATTATAGTAACGTATTCTCGTCTGTAGGCACTCCTAGTTATAAAGCTGAAATACGAATTAAGAGTGGTTCAACTCTTATTGATCTAGGCCGTGGTCTAAATGGTCTTACTATGATATACGATATTACTTCAGGATCCACGTTGTCTTCGGCAGTCACTCGCTATCCAAATGGTAATTATAGCGAAGGTGATGTTAATGATTTTACTATAGCAGCTAGTCAACATAGTACAGCGAATCCATTACTCGATGATTATAGTTCTCGAGGAAGCGGTATCGATCTAAGTGGAATGGGAGCTTATACTTATACGTGTTACCCAGGCACTACTTTCCCAGACGGACAATGGGCATTCTTTAGTGGAACAAGTTGTGCAGCTCCTCAAGCGGCAGGTTGTGCATCCTTATTCATTGATGATTATTACACTAAGCGCGGAGTCTATCCGAGCATTGCCGATCTTAAAAGTATAATGCAAGCGAATGCTTCACCTGTTCTTGAAAGCGAAAACTTAGTTGATGAGTGGTGGAATACACCCAGTCCAACAAACTTTGCTTCAACACGTTTATATTCGTCTTCTGATGTATTCCGTATTCCTGATGCCGGCACCTATAATGGCGGTACTGACTTGAGTGATTTAGCAGGTACACCAAATTTACGAGTCAATGTTCCATACTCAGTTCGTCTAGGCACAGGTAAGTATATAGCTCGAGGCCAAACGATTACTGAAGGACGAAGACCTACTTCAGGGCGTGTCTTCCCTCGACAAAAGATAAAACTCGAGGCTTAAGACATGTTAATAAATAAACAAAACAACATCAATACAAGCGACTTCTGATATGCCAGAAATTTTAACTACGAGTTTCAAAAGTGATTCAACTCGATTATTCATCGATAGCTTAGCTAGTGATGCGTACTACTTAGTCGTGTCTTCCATTGGAACGTTTGATCCTGCTGATACACTATATTCTAAGAACCAGTTTCTTGAAAAGATATTGTTTGGAAAGCGCGTTAATCCTAATGATATTCATTATGCTATTAAATATTATCCATGGCAGGTAGGCAACACTTATACTGAGTATGATGATAAGGTTGATTTAACCGGACAAAACTTTTATGCAGTTGTTGGACCTAACGATAATGATACAGGTGACTATCGAGTTTATAAGTGCTTACGCAATAACAACAATGGAGTAACTAGTAACCCACCTAATTACGATGCTGCGGTTATTAATCAAAGATACGAAACAGCCGATGGGTATGTTTGGAAATATATGTATCGTTTGACTTCATTACAATTTGAAGCTTATGCAGCGGTAGGTTATATTCCTATTCTAGGTTTACTTGATAGCGATCCTGTTCCAGCGGATAAAGGTTCAATTTCAGATATTGTTGTTGATAACCGAGATGATAACCAAGGATACCAAGTCGTAACAGGCTCACTTATCGATAGTGCAGACGTTACTGGTATTATGAATATTGATCCAGGCCCAGGCTGGAGTCCACGAGATGATTACTACTCTGGCCAATTCTTATATTCTACGAATCCAAATGGTGTATCACATATATTCGAAGTGTTTGATTATTCTTATGAGCCAAACACTGGTGTTGCAACAGTTCGTGTAGGACAAGAATTAGTATCAGGTGATGCTGATCCTGTTACAGCCGGTGTTACTACAAACGCTAGCATACGTATTGTCCCTAAAGTATTAATTCAAGGAGACGGTATTAGTACAACGAATCCTAATTATACAGCGGTAGGTGTTCCTAATATTGTCGATGGTCGAATTGATTCGGTTGACTTGCTCGAGCCTGGTATCGGATATAGTAATGCGATTGTTACAGTTGTCGATCCTCAGTTTGACTTTGATCCTGATGATCCTAACTCGACTGTTGTACGTGCTTCTTTAAGAGCTCGCATATCTCCTCCGGGTGGCCACGGTTTTAATATCATTGATGAACTTCGATGTCGTAACTTCTCAATGTATGCTTATATTACTGCAGATGATAATACTCAAATTGGTGATAGTAATACTTACGGAGCGGTTGGATTAATTCGCAATCCTAATTTTAATATAGCCAATCCAGTCATTTTTGATAATCGTATTGCAATTACTACAAGTGACATTGGTAATGTAACAACAAACGCAACATTAACTCAAGTAAATGCTGATAATGATGTTGTATTCTCAGGCTTTGTACATGAAGTCGATGTTACAACAAACACATTTTACCTATGTGAATACATGGGACCTTATCGAAACAATTCAGCAACTGGTCAGGGAGATGTTTCTCTCGACCTTACATTGCCGCTCAGAAACGAGACCGGCCAAACAATTACTATAAATAGTCCAGTAGCAAGTAACGTAACAATGTCTCCGTACACTCAAAGATCCGGTGAAGTTTACTTTATGGAGAACTTCTTCCCACTACCTCGAACAGATAACTCGAGAGAAGAATTTAAGTTTGTACTGGAATATTAAAGGAATATGATAAAAGATGCCTATTAATAAAGATCTCAGTTTAGCGCCGTACTTCGACGATTTCGATTCTGAAAAACAATACTATCGTGTGTTGTTTAAGCCCGGTTTTGCTGTACAAGCAAGGGAGCTTACTCAGCTCCAAACAATGCTGCAAAATCAGGTCGAACAATTCGGCGATAACATTTTTAAAGAAGGCAGCATTATTAAAGGCTGTAACTTTACAAATCTAAATGGATTGGAGTTCGTAAAGTTAACCGACACAGCATACCTTACTGCTGAAGGCCCGTCAACAACTCTGAACGTAGAAAATTATGTTAGTCGTGTCATTACCGCAGACGATGGTACAGGTAACGAAATTGAAATCGACGAAATCTTCGAGTTAACTGGATCTAACACTGGTCTACGAGCTGATATTATTTCAGCCGCTCAAGGTAACAAACTCGATGTTCCTAATCTACGTACATTCTTTATTGATTATAAGAATACCGGTACAAATGGTGATACACAGTTTGCATTAGGTGAGCCACTGACTATTACTCGTAAGAGATATAAGCGTGGTACAACTACACAACTTTTCGCTGATGAGCCACAACAAATTACAGATCTTTTTGTTTGGGATAAAGTCAACACACCTCACGTTGGTAAAACTTTTGGTATCCAATCGGCACCAGGTGTAATATTCCAGAAAGGGCATTTCCTTTTCGCTACATCTCAAACATTGATTGTTTCAAAGTATGATCTCTTACCTAATAATGTTTCGGTAGGTTTTAGAGTAAATGAAGCATTCGTAAATACACTACAAGATTCGAGTCTATATGATAATGCAAACGGATCGTTAAACGAAAACGCTCCAGGTGCAGATCGTCTTAGACTTATACCCGAACTCGTTGTTATTGATACAACCACCGCTAGTAATGATCCTAATTTCTTTACACTAGTACGATACCAAAACGGAAACGCAATTACGGTTAGAGACGTTTCACAATATAATGTACTCGGTGAGGAGCTTGCACGCAGAACTTATGAAGAGTCAGGAAATTACGTTTTAGATAACTTTAGCGTTATCAGTGATGACTTAGTAGACGAAAATGGTGATAGTCACGTTAACGTTCTATTAGGAACTGGTTGCGCTTATGTAAAAGGTTATCGTGTTGAAAATAACGCAGAACGAGCGTTTAAGATCGATCAGATCTCAACAACTGAAACTATAAATGCACAAGCAGTTTCAATGGATTACGGCAACTATCTTGAAGTCGATAATTCTTCCGGTAATGGGTGGCAAGGTAAGTTAAGTGTTAATCTTACACAATGTGATGTACAAGATTCTTCAGGTTCGTCACTCGGTTCTGCCTTAGTCGTGAATGTAACTCCTGATCGAGTATACATTACAAACCTCGTAATGGTTGGGTCTGTATCAGAAATTGCTCGACTCGCTTACTCTTCAGGCTATGTAAAAGTAAAAAATCGAGTCTTAGAAGCTTCTAAAAAGCCGCTCGTTTTTAATACCGGATTGCGCAGCCTATTCAATACTTCTGATACGCTGATTCCAGTCCGTGTTGAAGATGCTTCGGCAACTCAAACAGGTAATGTTATTACTATCAATGCAAATGCTGATGAAGACTTTGTTGTTGATAATAATGATGTGCTAGTTATTGATAGTAACAGCAACTATATTCCAGTACTCAGTACAGCTACCGATGTTAATAATAGTGTTCTTACGATTAATCTCGATCCTTCTGCATCATCCGATCCTAACGTAACTGTATACTATAACAAACGCATGATTGGTTCTGTGAGTGGCATCGAGCCTTATAATAAGGTCGTTAAAGAGCCATACATCAGGCTTGACTATGATCTCGCTGTAGACCAATATAACCTCGGTTTCCCAGACGTATTTAAGATTACTAGCATTGTCGATAATGCTGGTGTTGATTTTACGAATAGCTTTAGACTTGTTCCGAACCAAAAAGATACTCACTATGATCTTTCTTTCATGGAGTATATTCCTGGTCGGCCTCGTCCAACAGGTCGTTTAACTATTCAATTGAAAGTTTTCCAATTAGATAATTCAACTGGAGAATACTTCTTTACGATTAATAGTTATCCTGCTACACTTGATCCATCTGATATTCCAGCTTACACATCAGATTCGGGGCTTACATATAACTTAAGAGAATCATTTGACTTCCGTCCATATTGTAATAAGATCGGTTTAGCTGATTATGATTACAATACACCCGGTGGTTCTCCAGTAATTGATCCTACTACTTACCCAGTAGGTGGCGCGGTTCCATTCTTTACAAACTTCGGAGCACCTTTAATACCTGCAATCAACGGGTCAGTGACATCTGATATTGAATATTACTTGTCACGAGTCGACACGATTGTTGTTGATTCTTATGGTGAGATTAATATACTGAAAGGTAAAGAACAATCATACCCTGCTCCTGCTAAAGTCGGTAGAGATCAATTTGCAATCGCACAAGTTACTATTCCAGGCTATCCTGTCTTATCTACACGATCAGCCAATGCACAAAACAAACTTCCTTATGCGGTTACATCAATGGCAGTTGGTGCTACAGCCTATACAATGAAAGACATGCATTCTCTTGAGAGAAAAATTAATAACATGTCTTATTATATCTCGTTGAATCAACTTGAGCAAGCAACTGAAAATCTTACGATACTTGATGAAAATGGTTTATCACGATTTAAGAATGGTTTTGTAGTTGATCCATTTAATGACTTTAGTTTATCAAACATTAAAGATCCTATGTTTAGTGCTTCAATACCGCACGCTCAAAAAATTCTACAACCTGCGGTTAAGACATTCCCAATTGATCTTAAGTTTAAGAGTAGCTCAGCGGCAACACTATTCCCTTCTACCACCGATGCAAAGGTTGGTACATTAGGTCGAGATAGTAACGTTGAAATTATTTCTCAAGAGGCTGCAACAGGATTCCGTAACTGTGTAAGTAACTTCTATCAATATACAGGGCAAGGATTTATTTCTCCTCCTTATGATGTTGCTTATGACACAACTACGAATCCAGTAACTATCGACTTCGATATGACCGAAGCCTTTACCGAATTAGTCGAGAACTTACAAGAATTTATTCCATTGACTGACACTCAAACAACTACACGTACTGGTAATTTCTTTGCTGATAACTTTGATATGGAAGCTTCTAGGGCAGCTAGACGTTGGATACGAAGGCCTGGTGGTACACTAACTGATACAATTACAACGACTACACGTGAAATAAGCATCTTACCAGATCAAGGCACGATGTCTCAACAGTTTGTTGGTGATTTCATAACTAACATGCAGTTCCAGCCATTTATTGCGGCACGTGACATCAAGGTCTACATGTCTGGTCTACGTCCTAATCAAAGACATTACTTCTACTTTGATAAGCAATCAATTGATGCTAATGTTTGTGCTGGTACCGCTTCTGATACTGTCGATGGTATCGAACGTGGTGGAGAGTTTGGAGCAGCTATTACCTCTGATGCTAATGGTGTAATACGAGCAGTATTTGCTATTCCTGAAGAATCATTCTTTGTGGGTGATCGTGTACTTGAAATTGCTGACGTTGATGTATATTCAAGTATCGAAGCTGCAGCGACATCTCAAGGATTCATTACATACCGAGCATATAACTTTAGTGTTGAGCGTACATCACTTACTGCAACTACACGGATGCCAGAGTTTGATGTTAACGTAACGACTACAACTCGTAATGTTGTTCGTAGGCCACGTGGACGCGATCCAATTGCTCAGACATTCTTTATTAAGAAAGGTATGGGACAAGGAAGTAACAGTGTATTCTTATCTGAAGTTGACGTTTTCTTCAAGCGAGTAAGTGAAGAGAATGGCATTCAATTACAAATACGAGAAGTTGTTAACGGCTATCCTTCAAATCAAATCATTCCTTTCTCAAGATCATATAAGAAAGCAGGTGCATTAACTTCTGCTAATGTATCTGATGATGCTTCAATAGCAACTACATTTGCCTTTGATGCTCCTGTAAGATTGGATGTAGAAAAAGAATACTGTGTAGTATTACAGCCTGATGCAAACGATCCTAACTACTTAGTTTATATTTCACAGATTGGTCAAGTTGACCTTACACCTGGAGACACTCAAGGTGCTGCTGTTGTACAAGACTGGGGTGATGGTGTACTATTTAGTTCTACTAACAACTCAGCTTGGAAGTCATACCAAGACGAAGATCTTAAGTTTGTACTACGACGTCATAACTTTAATCAAAGTTCAGGTTCAATAACACTGACTCATAATGATTGCGAATTCTTTACGATTGATAATCTTACTGGTGGTAACTATAGTGCTGGTGAATTGATCTACCAAGAAAAAGCATTACAAGGTGGCACTCAAGCAACAGTCAGTGTAGCCAACGGCACAGCAATACTAACAGGTACAGCTCTTGATCAGACTTATGCGGTAGGTGACTTTATTAAAGTAACTACATCAGGCGTAACTCCTAAGACAGACATATTCAGTGTTGTAAGTGTTGACTCAACAACTCAGATTACATTGAATAAGCCGGCTTCATATGCGATTGCAAATGGAACAGGTACACCAGTCGTTATTGGCCACATGGTTTATCATAATCGACTTGACCGATCTGAACTTTACCTCGAGCGAAGTTCAGCACGAGTCGGTAGAACATTTACTGCTGGATCACCTATTGTTGGTCTAGATAGTGAGAAGTCTGCTGACATCGTTACGGTTGACGATATTAACCTCAGCTATATCCAACCTATGATTGGTAAGACAGACGATTCTGTTTCAACAACGAATTTAACAGGTACATTTGTTCCTGCCGGTTTACCCAACGCAAGTTACTCCACCGGCTTAAAGTTCAGTGATAATAATACATTTGGCAACAAAGGTCTAATCGTTCACAGTAAGAGTAACGATCCTAGTGGTGCTAAATCATTTGATTTCGTAATTGATCTTGAAAACAATGCTAATGTAACATCTACACCATTTATTGATATTGAAATTTCTAAGCTCTTTGCTTATCAATATAAAGTAACTGATACACCAGCAACAACTTCGAAGTATATTTCGAGTCAGATAGAACTCAGTGTTGATCTTGATGCTGAAGACATTCACGTCTTGGTTACAGGTTATCGACCAACTGGTACTGATATCAAAGTATATGTACGACCACACAATGTATTCGATGGTTCAAATCCTAGAGAAATCGATTGGGTTGAGTTAGAACTATTTGAAGGTGTTAATACGTACTCTTCTAATATAAACCAACGCGATTATCGCGAATTTAAATATCGAGTAGCAGCGGCCGATAAAGATGTAGATGGGGCTTTAACTTATACTAGCCCAGCCGGTACCTTCTCAACATTTAGAAAATTCGCGATCCGAATCGATATGCTATCACCCAATATACATAATGCTCCTACTTTGAGAGATTATAGGGCTATAGCGTTGACCTAATCTGGAGCCACGAATTATGAACCGAGCAACAAAAGATCCAAAGACAGGTGCAGTTCTTAATATGGACGCCGAAGCTCTAAATAAATATAAGATAGAGCGAAAGTACTATCGCAAAGTCGATGCACTATATGATGATATTACGGATATCAAGGCAACCATAGCTGCTCTTTACGAAAGAATCGAAAACTTGGAAAGTAAATAAAATGGCAAAAACCATAACGACAATTAACACGACTCAGACGTTTGAAGATTGGCTTCTTAAGACCAATGAAATGGTCAGCATCTTCGCGAGTGACGCTGTGACTGTATCGAATGGTACTCCAGCAGGTGACACGACAACGGGTAATGCTACAATCAATGGTAACTTTGCAGCTACTACTTTGATTGCATCTACGGTACTCAATGCTGATAGTATTGCTTCTCTTACTCCAAGCAATCCGGTTGCATTTTCTACTCCAATTGAAGTATCCGGTGCATCAGCAGTAGTAGCAACATTTAGTCAAGCATCTGGTGCTCAAACACGATATACTGATACTGCGCTTTCATGGGACGTCGGCCTAAACGGTACCGACTTCATGATCAACACCGGTGTAGATCCTAAGAAGTTTCTTTTAAGTACTGCAGGAACACTAACCGTTCCTAATATTGCAGCGGTTGAAGATATTACCGCAGGTGGTGATGTTACCGCAGTTAATTTTATCGGTGATGGTTCTCAATTAACTGGTGTTTCAGCAACCGCAGCTTTAGCTGACTTAACTGATGTTTCTTCAACCGCACCGGCTGATGGTGAAGTATTAAAGTGGAGTCAAACTGCAGGAGAGTGGGCACCAGGCGTTGATGTTGGTTCAAGCGGTGGCGGTAATGCAAATACACTGGGTGGTATTGCTCCAGGCTCATTTTTAAGATCTGATGCTGATGATACTGCGTCAGGTGATCTTACATTCACCGGCGAACTTACATTGAATAAGTCGTCGGGAACAGTATTAAACGTTGTAACAGCGGATGTACGTGTTGGTGGAAACTTACAAGTAACTGATCTGAGAGCAACAGGTAACGTAATTACTAAATATAGTAGTTCTGATATCGCTTTAAAAGAAAATTTAGAAATCATTAACAATGCTTTGGATAAAGTTACGCAAGTTAATGGTTATACGTTCAACTATAAGAATGATCCCGATGAAAGAGTTTCAGGAGTGGTTGCACAAGAGATCGAGAAAGTTTTACCAGAAGTAGTATTTGATCATGAAGTCGATAATGAAACTTACAAAGCAGTAAGATATGATAACATCATTCCTCTTTTATTAGAGGCGATTAAGGAATTGAAAGTAAAGGTAGATGATCTTGAAAGCCAGCTGGCTAAATAGTCTCGTATTGTTCTTATAAATATAAAGTAAAAAGGGAAAGACTAGATGTCAAAGATTTCAGAATTACCTCCGATAACCGGTGCTAATACTAGGTCAGAAGATCTGTTTGTCATCGTCAACCTAGTACAGGGTGATGATGGAACGAGCAACATCACTCGTAAAGAGCTTGTTCAAGCTATTCAGTATGAAATTTTTGATAGAATTACGATTACCGGAGGAACGATCTCCGGTGTTGTCATGTCTGACTCTCGTCTTGATAATGTTATTATCGACAATTCAAACATGGAAGATTCTGAGATTATCAGAACCTTGTTTGACGACGGTCAACTTACTAATTCTACCGGTGACAACCTCGAGATTGTTCGTTCTGACTTCTCTGATGGTACCGGCGCTAATAACACCTTTACAGATTCTCGACTTAATGATAGTACAGCTAATAACGTAGCAATTACCTCATCTACATTTACAGATGGCGAGATATTCGATTCAACTGGTAATAACGTTGTACTTACAAGTTCAGAACTCAATGACAGTACTGCAAACAACGTCGTTATAACAAATTCAGAATTTAATGAAGGTACTGGTAATAATGTAGTACTTACAAATTCTACCATCGATGATTCTACAATCACCGATTCAACTGCAAATAATGTAGCAATTACCTCATCTACGTTTACGGATGGTGCTGTTAACGATTCGACAGCTAATAACGTAACGATGACGAATTCATCATTTACTGATGGAACTATTGCTGATTCAACCGCAAACAACGTAGGAATTACTTCGTCTACCTTCGCTGATGGTGCAGTAAGTAATAGTACTGCAAACAACATCACGATAACTGCTTCTACGTTCGATAACGGTGCACTTACAAATTCAACTGGTGATAATGTAGACCTCGTCAATTCAGACTTCTCTGATGGTACAGGTGCTAATAACGTATTCACTGGATCTGAGCTCAACGACAGCACAGCAAATAATCTAGCAATTACTTCTTCTGATTTCTCAGATGGAACTGGTAACAATAATGTATTTACAAATACAACTATTGACCAAGGTGTAATTCAAGATTCTGTGATTGTGGATTCGTCATTTACAGGAACTATGGCTAATGTAGTTGCTGAGAACATGACAATTACGAGTTCAACAGCCACCGGTTTCGGTCAGACTAAGTCAACGTTTGACGATGGTGATGTAACTAAGTCAACGTTTAAAGATGGTGTAATTGATCAATCTAAACTTGTCGACTTTGACATGGAGATTGAAAATGACTTTGAGCCTTCTATTGACGAGAATAGCTGGTTCGCTTTAAAGAACGAAAAGACTGGCGAAACAGAAAAGATTACTTACGGTCAATTCTTTAGAGAAATATCTAAGACAACTGCTACTGATCTTAAAGTACACGTTGATCCTGTTAAAGGTGATGATTCAAACCCAGGCACCATGCTTGAGCCTATTCAAACACTTGAGCGAGCTTCTGAGCTTGCAATTGAAAAGGCCGGCGGTGATGCGAATCGTAACGCAATTAACAACGCGATTCATATTTCATGTGGGCCAGGTACATATTACACGAAAGGTAATATCGCACTACCAGATGATTGTGCAATGACATCAACTGCTGGTCAGTATGCTACGGTTATTGAAGCACTGCCAGGATACGAAAACAACAACGCGGTATTGGTTGGTTCTGGTTGTTATGTTCAGGGCTTTGCATATCAGAACTGGAAAGTAGATAACTTTGACTTCCCAGAAGGTGGATTCGCTGTTGCTTATCGACCAGGTGCTAAACTACTCCGATCTCCATACATTCGAGATTCATCTCAGCTTTCGAACTTCTTACGAGAAGATGTAGAACCGCCATTGCAGCCTTTCAACACAAAGGGTAACGTTCTTGACTTGGGTCGAGAATTTATTCTTGAAGTAGGCTACACTGGCCAATTCTTGATGGATGACGAAATCACTTTCAGTAGTGGTGCAAAAGGTTATATCTCTTGGGATGATACTCGAGACTTAGATCCTTCAGGTGATGGGTCATTACCTGCACTTACTCCAGATCTTGCAACTAATCGTAAAATCTTCGTTCGTAACTTGAAGAACGGAAGGGGTTATGCGGTTGGTGATACTGTTCGATCAGAAAGTGGTGGTGTAGGTGTTATTGAAAGCATCGGTATTGACAACTTCCCCAACCCATTAGTTGGTCGTGGTGGTGGTTGTATGTTGGCAGATCGACGAGTTCTTGATCCAGACTCTCTCTACACATATGTACTATGTTTTGGTTTCACACCACGTTCTCAAAATGGTATCGGTTATGTAGCACGGGATGGTGCTGGTGTAAACGGTATTGGTTCTCTATCGATCTTTGTACGAGTTGCATTCTACGCCTTGAACGGTGGACAAATGACATTGAACAACTCAGGTACTCAGTTCGGTGACATCTCAATGCGAGCAAAAGGTACTACTGAAATCTTTGCTCCAAAAGATCCTGATCCAAATGGTGATAACCTCTTCGGTAATACTGTATTTGCTTCAGTATTAACTGACAACAGTGATCTGATTATCGAAGACATGATTGGTCACCTTACCGCAAATACTTCAGACGGCGGATTGGGTTATACAGGTTATGATGCTGATAAGTGTGAGCGAGATTCCAAGATTATCATCGACAACTCAGCATACGACATTACACTTGATACGAACTACTGGGGACGTTTAGCCGGTATTTCTTATCGTTCACCGATTTCAAGTAAGGTTGTTGGCGAACAGCTTGAAGCAACACTGGGTGCTAACCAATATCTACAATCACGAATCGAATCTTTATTCGATGGTGATGTTATTGATCGTGCAAATACTTCTTTCCAAGAACTTTACAATGTAGTAGAGTTTGGCGAAGAGAATATGAATCCAATCATATTCACTGATACTGGAAATGCTAAGTATACCTCAGCTCGGGAAGTGTTACAAGATAACAGATCATTCATTCAAGACGAATTACTTGATTGGATTGATAACAACGACGAGTTCTTTGCTTACGACAGCGTTAAGTGTAAGCGAGATACGACCGAGTATATTCTTCCTGCAGCTAAATATGACATGCTTCTCGACACCAACTATAATGCTGTAAGAGCAGGTGGTGCATACTTTATGAAGTCTGCTGAGAAGGTTGTAGGTCAACAACGAAATGAAACTGTTGCAGCTTACCGTAGACTTAAAGATCAAACCAATGCGTTAATTGATGGTGATTCATATATTGCTACTTCTCGAGTAGATGCAGCTATGGACGAGATTGTTGACATTCTCGATTATCGTGGAACAACCTATACGCCTACTAACGCCACATACGATCCTACTACTGGAATAATGGTAGTAACTATTGGTGCTCACTCATTAACACCTGGACGCAAGGTCCTGGTCTCTGAGGGTGGTATTACATTCAGTTGTGGAACTGATGGGAATGTGATTAATATCTCACACCCACGTCCTACTGATCCAGTGTTTAAGAGTCCAATTGAGATTCTTGATGTGACTGCAACTACCATTACGACTAATGTAGGAAGATCATTCTACACTGGCATACATACATTTGTAAGCGCTCTTCCAAATTCAGTTATTGAAATGGGCTCAGAGATTACATGGTCTGATGATACGAATATCCCAGTTGATAATCGTAATGCTCGTAAGCAAATACAAGCTAACCGCGAGTTTATTCAAGATCAGACTCTAGGCTACATTGACGATAACTACTTCCGTTACGATTCTGAAAAATGTTCTCGTGATGTACTTGAATATATTCTTCCTGCGGTTGAGCGAGATCTCATTACTGGTTCGAACTTTAACTCAATTCAAACTGGTGTTGCTTATCGTCAAGGAACTCAAGGTGCAGAAACTGTTGTAAGAGACCAGCTCGTTGAAACAGTCGGAGCAATGACCCATCTGAAAGGTCTTGTTAGTGCTGCGGCAACTGATGCTCCATCTCGTCACAGAACAGATGCGGCATTTGATCAAATCATCGACATTTTAAATAACAATGGTAAGAGCTACACACCAGGTGCAGGTACAACTTACGATCCTACTACTGGTGTATTAGATCTTGCTATCGGTGCTCACGATTTACAAGAAGGTGCTACCGTTTTACTGGATGATGAGAGTATAGTATTTACATGTGCTCTTGATGGTAATACAACAAATCATGCTTATCCACGTAAAGGTGATCCTGCATATCGAACTCCGGTAACAATCAACACCGTAACAGCGACATCGATTACAGTCAATGTTGGTGGTTACTTAAATGGTACTGCTCATACATGGGTAAGTTCAACTACTGATTGTGTTAAGTCTGGAACTTATGAAGGTAGCTATACTCCTTCAACTGCGACTTATGATCCCGCTACTGGTATATTTGAAGCAACTATCGGACAACATAATTTATCAGCCGGCGATTACATTGAAATCAAACCAAATTCGGTTGTGTTTACTTGTGATCTCGATGGAGATGTTACAGAACATGCTGCTCCTCAAGCACACCATCCTTACTATCGCAAGCCGGTTAAACTCACCGCAGTAACCGCAACTACTATTACTTGTAATATTGGTGCAGGAACAGGTGGTACTCATACATTTGCTTATGCTCATGTAGGCGCAATTGATGGTGATCCTGTTGTATGGACTGATCCATCACGTTACTTGAGCTACTACACACCTACAACTGCAACTTACGATCCTGTTACTGGTGAGAGTGTTGTAACAATCCCAGGACATGATATTGCACTTGGTGATTACATTGAGTTTGCTCCTTACAGCTTTACATTTACATGTTCTCAAGATAGTGATGCTACTGAGCACTCATACCCACGCAAAGGTGATGGAAACTATAATGAACCGATGCTAGTAACTGCTGTTGCTGGGGATGATATTACAGTTAATTCCGGTGTGGGTGCTGGTGGTACTCATACATTTGTAAGTGCTGATACAGGTGCTGTTAATGTTGATGCAATTTACTGGAGTGATCCTGCTAAGGTAATTGAAACTCATACACCAACCAATGGTACATATGATCCAGTCACTGG
>Ga0181390_1000141_pt1 | contig 28958 bp, 16 predicted proteins | sample 13SPOviralmetaG_FD_130085 | JGI IMG/M metagenome (GOLD analysis project Ga0181390, IMG submission 130085) | Marine viral communities from the oligotrophic San Pedro Time Series (SPOT) site, San Pedro Channel, CA, USA - 13 SPOT_SRF_2010-07-21 | ecosystem: Environmental > Aquatic > Marine > Strait...
AGCTTTGATCTTATAAAAAGAGTTAGTATATGTGAAGAGCATTACTACGAAATGACTATATCAACTTGGGATTATAAATTATCTGTAGATGGAACATATGTACATATACCTAAGAATTGTCCTGATGAGTATAGGCGATATCAACTCTACCCATACTTTGGTGGAGATGAACCCGCACCACATGAAATAACTATTAAAATTAAAAAAGATGTGTGAACTATGTGAAGGCCTTTGTCAAGGCTGCTAAATAACAAAAGGGAGGCCGAAAGACCTCCCTTTTTTGGTTACAGGAACGTTGGGTATGGTGCCCATTTTTAGTGTTCCTTATTTTTTTTCTTTATTTTTATTACAAAAACTTCTTGCAGCTCCAACACTTCCAAATCCCCACTTTTTTAAAGCTCTAGCTTTTCTAGTCGGTTCTCCATTAGGTTTTTTCATAGGTCCTTTCATACCTGCAAATCTACAAGCAAAAGAAACTCTACGCTTTCCAGTACCACTAGTCTGTCTCTTGCCTAAAGTTTTACCTGTTTCTTTTTTATGTTTAGCCCGCATTTTACGGTTTGACTTTTCATAGCTAGCATCATCCATTACTTTTTCTTTTTACCTATTTTAACACAGTTATTAACCATTTTTACTTTACCGCTTTTATCTTTCTTGCCGCTTGGAGATGGTTTCTTACCATCAGCTTTATAACCTTTCCAACATTTTTCAGCACTTCTTTTTTTACCTCTGCTTGTTGCCATGATGTATTTCTTTATCTATTTGTTTTATATCTGCTTCTAACTCTTTAACTTTTAATTCTAGAGCTAGTATATGACCCTCTGTCCATTGCCTTTTGAGATCATATTCTAATCGTTTAACTTCTGCAGGCGGCAACTTCTTCGCCTCTTCTATATCTGATTCTAAGGTATAGTACATTCCCATTATTGTCGATGTAAAAACAACTATACTTATAATTGTTTTTAAATCTAATTTGAACTCAGTGTTTTCACCTATCTTCATTCTTCCATTAATTCTAAAAGTTTTTTAACTCTATCAGCTTCGCTAGATAGCTCTCTGATTTGTTTCTTAGTTAACCCTAGGCTATCTAATTTAGCTACTTGTTCAATTTTAGTTAATTTAAAATACTTTTTGTTTTTTAATTTAAAATTTAATTTATCTATAGATTCGTCTTCTTTAATTTTATATTTAGGATCTTCTTCTAGTTTAACTATCAACTCTACTCTTTCTCTTTCACTTTTTAAAGAAGCTATTTTACCAGGCGAAACACCTAACTGTTTAAGCTTTTTATCTTGTGCGCTTTTATCCATATCATACAAAACAGGATGCTCATCTTTAAATAACTTATTCGCAGCTTTTGTTTTTATTTTGTTTTGCTCTTTGTCAAACACATCTATATCTTCTTTAGACTTCAATAAATCTTTATAAGAATAAGATCTTCCTTCTTCTTCTTTATATTTAGTTGGCTTAGTGTATGGTTCTAATTGCCACTTTGGCCATCCTAAAAGCATAGCAATTCTTTGCCAATTTTGATTGTCAGAATCTACAGCTCCTTGAACGTTTCTTAGTTTTTGAACTAATCTGTCTAACGGGATGTTTGTAGTCGCGGCAACAACTTTAGCCATAGCTCCATATGCAGGGTTGTTTATATCGAAAGGGTCATTTGCTTCAGGACTATCCTTGTTGTAATCCCACTCCATTAATCCTCCTCTAAACTTACTTACTTTTATATCTATAGGTGGAGCAAAATCTAACATTTTCCAAGCAGCATCTCCATACTCAGGTCGTTTTCTATTAGATCTATCGTATATGTCTATAGCAAGATTCTTAACTGTAGAAACTATAGTTCCACCAATACCTAATCCTCTTAAAACATTGTCTACCATAGAATTCGCAGCAGTTAAACTTTTTTCTTCTAATGCACCTTCTTCGTCATCATCGCTAAACGCTAAACCAAATAAAGCACTTTGCAATGTAGTAAATATAATATTTTGTATTGCTCCGTAATATACTATTTTAGATATATTTTCTTTCCAATCACCTCTTCCATTAGCTAAATCTAATGCTGATTTTTTCATTATTCTAGAGTACTGACTAGGGGTATTAGCAAATGCAAGTAACACTTTACCTAGAGTACTAGCTTGTTGTGAAGATATTTTACTAGGGTCTGATGATTGCTGAGAAGTTTCAGCTGTTGCTTTAAAATCTTCAAAAGCTTTTTTGCTAGCTTCTTTATCACTTAAACCTTGTTTTTTATAAGTGTCAAGTCTGTTTCTATAAAATGTAGCTCCACCAGAAGCTATTGCAAAACTATCAGCAAACTGAGTTAACACAAACCCTTTACTCAATAAAGTACTTATAACACCTTTAGCTTTGTTTTTACTAGTTTTAGCTGCTTCAGATATTTCTGAGTCACTTACATTTATTTTTAAACCATTACGTCTATCTACTAAATAATCAGAGTTCATTAAAAACATGAAGTCTTTCCAAAACTGTGGTTGATTAGCAAATGCTTTACCTGCTTTCAATGGATTGTTGTCACTCCAGTTCATGAAGTTTATAGAAGATATAGTTTGTAATATAGCAGATCTAGTATTTAAGAACATTACAGTACCTACAGAATTATTTATATAATCTAAAACTCTAGATTCTAGTTTACCCATGGTACTACTTCTATTAGTACCTGTTTTCATTCTGTATATAGAATTTTCTAAAGCTTCTCTAAAGCTAGCTCCATAAGCAGCTTCTATTTTATTTAAGTTTTTATTAGAAAACGCTTGATCTATATTTTCATTCCATTCTTTTAAATACCTAGACCTAGTATTACTTCTTAAACCTTCTCTAAAGTCTGTAGTGATAGTACCGGCTAACCAGTCTTTACCTGGGTAGTAGTATCCATCAGATTTAGTTAACGCAACTATTTGCTGAGCAAATGTCCCTAACTCAGGATTTTCAGCAACAAAATCCCTCATGTTTTTTAAATCTCTTTTAGACAACCCATCTACTTCTATACCTTGACTCTCCCAAGCTGTGACTCTTACGATGTCTTCAAAAGTAAAACCATCAAAAGCAACTTTCTTTAGGTTTTTAGGTATTCCTTCTAAGCTGTTTTTTAAGGCTTTAAAATCTGCTGTTAAAGTATTTTGAGCTATAGTAGCATCGTTAACACCTCTATTATAAGGTTTTATTAAAGTGTCTTGCATCCATTGCCACTGAGCATTTCCTTCTGATCCTTTACCTAAGAACGAATAAAGTAAACCTCCAAAGTCTTCTGCCGAAGCTGGTATTAAACTAAATCTCTTAACATTTCTACCTGCTGCTTTAGCCTTAACATCAGAATACTCTTTGAATGATTCTATACCTGTCTTTTCGTATATAATGTCATTCATTTTTTGATCTACCGTTTCGCTAAACTTAATCTTAGCTTGTTGAGTTTTTGACTTAACATCTATAACACTCATTACCTTATCAACAGCATCGATGTTCCCTAAGTGATCGTCTGTAAAATAAAAATCATTATATCCTTCTGCCGCTTTATCAACCATCCAACCTGACTTAGCTAGTGGTGAGCTATCACCTAAGCCTGTTATATTTTCTAAAGGTATATCTAAACCTACTTCATCTAAAAACATTTTAATAGACTGAGCCGACTCTTGAGATCTAGCTGTTAAAACGAATACATCTTTTGTTCCTCTTACTTCTTGAATTTTCTTAGCAATATCTAATAATGGACCTGGCTTTCCATCAACAACTTTATTAAACTCTGAAAAATCCCATACAGCTCCTTCAGCTAACATAGCATCTCCGTCTTTAGCAAACTGCTCAGCAGTTAACTTACCTTTAGTACCATCAGGCATTGTATATAATACATTGCTATTTGTTCTAGCTAACGTATCGTCAAAGTCAAACACTCTAATCTTTTTAACTGGAGCATTAGGATCACGAGCAATAGCTAACGCTTTGTCTAATAGCTCTGCCTCAATAACAGATATACCTGAATTTTGATCTGATTCAGAAAACTTTACTTCACTACTGTTTATTAAGCTAGAGTCAAAGTTTTGAGTTCCTTTATCATTAAAAGTTTCACTATAGTTGACAGTGTTATTACCAACTACAGAACCATCTTTTTTAGTAAGTTCCATTATAGCTAAAACTTCATCATACCTAGTTTGAAATGGATCGTCTCCTATTCTATGCTTCATACCCATAGAAGCTTGTTTTCCTTCAGCTCTTAGTATAGAATCTACTCCGTCAGGTAATATTATAGTGTGAAAATTATCTAACTCAGTATTGAAGTCACTTTTGCTTTTAGCAGATGGATCTAGTAAATACTTATAAGTCAACAATGCCATATATTTAGCTGGTGTCATATGTTCTAATACATATTTATCATTTGGAGCTAAATTCAAAGACTGTTGCAAGTCAGTTCTATTTAAGGTAGGATAACCTATTAGCGAAGCTGAGGATTTAAGCGCGCCTTGCATACTTCCTGAGTCTACTGAGACCATCCATCTGGCTTCCGTAGGTGTTAATGTTATTAAATCTTTTGTTTTATTTTCAAATTCTTCTTGAGTAATCTTTTTAGCATCAAGATCTTTTTGTAATTTATTTAACTTGTTAAGATTTTGCGCTAAATCGTTTATAGTTTCTTTATATATTTTTTTATTTAATTCTCCTTCTTTAGCAATTTCATTAATAAATTCTAATTCAGCTTTTTTATCTCCATTTAAACTTTCCCATTTCTCACTAAAATACCAGTTCTTTTTAAATACTCTACTATCCATGTTGCCTTTAGAACTTACGTTTCCAAAATCACCTTTAGATGGCCCAACCAGCAACTTGCCATTAGCATCTTTAGCATTTATTACGTTGTTGTATAGGTCTTCTACATTTCTAAACAATCCTGTTCTAGCAACTTTAGCATCACCAGAAACGTCTGAATCAACTAGTTTTAAACTTTTTGGAGTGCCAGTAACCTCTAAGCCAGCTAGTCCGTCTGGTCCTTGTAAACCAGGAGCAAATAATCTTATAAACTTTTCTCTACCTATTTTTATAGCTAATTTAAGAGCCATAGCTCTACCTTGATTAATACTAGTTATACTTTTCTTATCATAATCAACACTGTTAATACCTAAAGCTAATTCTATGGCTTTATAATCAGTCTGATTTATAACTTTGTCTATTAAGGAATCCGCTATTATATTACTTAGTTCAATCTCATTTGACCTCTTAGATTCAGCTTTCACTTGGCTTTGAAAGGTAGGTTTTAATGGTCCAGAAAAATCAGTAGCAATACGCTTCATTTCTTTATTTGTAATGTCTTCAAAGAATAGCTCAGCAGGATAAAAGTAATTTTCCATAGCGTCTCTTATAGCCGACGTTTTACCATCTTTATTTAAGAAATCTATATTAGCCAGGTTTTGTGACACCATAGATCTAAAGGTATCAGTTTTCATACCGTCTATTAACGCTTGTTTACTCTTAATATCTTTACCAGCTAAAGTCTCGCTAAACTTAATAGTATCTTGAGATCTTGATTCACCCGCTGTTTGATCTAAAACGTCTTGTAGGTTAGTTAAAACATTATCTATATACATGGTAGAAACTTCTTGTTCTGTCATACCTGTCCTTTTAGATATTTCGTTTAAGAAGTCAGGATCATTTTTAAGTTTGAATATCTCTGTCTTAGCTAATTCTTTTGCAATAGGTTGTATTAAAGACTTTTGTCTAGCTATAAGTGTAGTGTATCCACCTCTTGTAAAATATTTTTTAAAGTCATTAGGATCAGGTTTTTGAACTTCAAATATTTGCTTCCTATAATTAGTTGTTTTACCATCAGCATCTACTTTCTTTATATCTTCTCTACCTATTTCAGTTAGTTTAAATATATTAGACCAAGCTTTACTTTTAGCTTTTTGCTTTATAATATCAATAGGCATAGCTCCTATTATTTGATCCATGTTAGTTACAATAAAGTCTGTATATTTTTTAGTAGCAAAACCTAAAGCACTTTTACTTATAGGTCCCATTTCTTCTTTAATAACTTTAGTTATTTCTTTTTCTATAGAAGATTGTATCTCTGTGTTAACCGTGTCTTGATTAAAACCTTTTGTTATAGCAACTCTTTTTAGCTTGTCTGTTACTATTTTTCTTATTCCATCAAAAAGTTCAGGTGTCACAATAGACAAGTCCTCAAAGCTCTCTAATTGACGAGTACCTGGAGTTTCTTTATTGTCCATGTCTTCATCAAACCTACCTGCTTTAACGTCTTCTATTTGCCTAGCAGTTTCACTGTCAATAGACAAATCACCCGCAACCAAGTCATTTGGTAAATAACCTGTTATCTTCTTGTTTAACAATAAGTTTATATAAGCTTGAATAGAATCAACATTACCTTTACCTTTTTGATAATTCTTAACAATGCCTGGTATACCTGAATTACCTGTAGCTACATCTGAAACAACATCATTAGCAACTTCATCTGACCAACCATCCCAATCAGAAGGTTTTAAAAATTGATTACCTAACCTATATCCTTTTCTTAATCTAGATGCAACTTCGTTTTTCCATAATTGACCTATTTCAAACCCTTTTTCTTTTGTAGTTAAATCACTTTCAAATATCTTACTAGTGTTTTCATATAAAGTAGGATTTTTTTCTGATAGTTTAATTTCAGAAGCAGCTATACTTTTCTCATCAGGTACAATAGATATTACTTTGCCTTTAACTTCAATGTCTGAGTTAGGTATAAACTTTTTAACAATAGCTTCCTTTTGTTCAGTTGTATATTCACTTGAGGGAAGTATTCTTTTTTCGATTATCTCCTTAACTCTTTGACTTTCTAAGTTTTTAAAACTTTTTTCTAAACCTTTAATACTAGGAGCTGTTAAAGATCCACTTTTTAATGCTTTACTTAGACCAACAAAGTATTGTAGTATTTCAGTTTCGCCGCTAAATTCTATTTGAAAACCACCAGCTTGTTTTAGCCCAGCGTTAAACGTTCTTCCTAATATAGCTATAGTATTATCCATTTTTTCTAGATCAATACTTGCTCCACCTTCTTCAATAAATTGAGACACTACTTCATCATAATCAATGTTACCCTCCGAATCAAATATGTTAGCATTGTCTAACTGCATTTTACGCAGTACAGAACTTTGGCCAGTGTATTGTAGGTAATTAACTAATTGTTTACCCATCTGATTAAAAGCAGCAGGATTTAATTTAATTAAATTAGCTGATATGCCGTGAGTGATCTCATGTATACCGGTTTCTGTTCTTTTATTTTTCTTCATGTTCTCAATAGATATTATATCCGCATCTATTGGCTTCATTTTTAAACCATTTACATTACCTTTATTAATCTTTGAAATAGCTTTAGCCTTATCAGAGATCATTTTTTTTAACTCTTTCTCTGATTTCCTTTTAGCTTTTGAATCTTCTTGGTTATCAATATTTTCTTCCCTAAATCTATCAATCATAGCGTCGTACTGTACCTCGATATAATTAACAGCTTCTTCATTAGTTTCAAAAACTTGATGATTTAAACCTAGTTCGCTCGCTATTTTTGCGTCTCTTCTAGTGTTGACCTCAATCTTTTCATCTAGCATTATATCGCTAGCGGCAGAGTTTATTTCAGCTTTAGTTGGTTTGTAACCTCTAGGTTTGTCTTTTATAATAGCATCTATCGCTGCAGCTTTTATTCTTCTATGATTTTTTTTCGTTTCACTAAAAGGTAAAGCTCTAACAGCCGCTCCAGTTAAAGCGGCCCAAGGATCTCCAAAAGTATCCGTGTTGGTGAAATCAGCTTTAGCTTGCATTATTTCCTTGTAGTCGTTCTCTAAAGCTTCTATAGCGGAGTTTTTATTTTCATCAGACATTTCTTTGTCATTCATGATATCTATAGCTTCTTGCCTTATGTCCGCAGCATTACTTAAACTTTTAACATACTCTCTTACTACCGTAGGATCACTTATGCCTTTTTTCTTAATGTTTACTTCAGCTTGGTTTTCTGCATCAATTCTTTTAGTATTTTCTATTTGCTGCAGGTTCTGTAACTGTTCAATCTTTTTAAGATCAGCCGCTCTTTGCTCTGAGTTTAAATATTTCTTTTTCTTTTTTCTAGGTAAATTATTATACTTAGATTGTATATTTGATATTTGACGACTATACTCATTGTATTTTTTAGTAGCTTCTCTTATAATACCAGTTTCTTTGTTTCCAGTAAAATCTTTCAAACCAAAAGCATATACAGAAGACATACCTGACATACCAGATCCCCAGGCTCCGGCAGTAAATAAAGTTTCAGTCATGTTTTCTAAAAAAGGTCTACCATCCACTAGGTTTTGTAAACCAGTAGTAAGACCTTCAGCTCCCATTTCAATAGCTGTCTCAGGTAAAATATCTTTTGTCAAAGCGTTTTTCAACCAAGCTCTTTTTCCCATTTCTTCAGCTTCTTCTATAACTGCTTTTTTACTTAAATCAAAACCTTTAACTCTATTAACTTGATCTCCTAAAGTTTTAGCTGTAGAAACATAAGCTAAACCTCCTTCTACTATTCCATATATAGCACCTTTCAGCAAAACTTCTGCATCTGAATATAAATCTTTACCAGCAACAAACTCTTCGTAGTTCATGCCACTAACTTTACCACCAAAAGAATTTAAACCTATCATAGTGGAACTAGATACTCTACCTAATGTATTTAAAGACTTACCAGTCATACCCATGCCTTTTCCAACTGCTCCACTAAGACCACCAGTCGCTATCATAGACAATATTATAGGTGCTTGTTGTGCTACTGATTGTAAAGAATAACTAGCAAGCGATGACCAACTATCTATTTCACCAAAAGCTACATCTTCTTTAAAATTAAGAGATTGTTCATTTTTTAAAGAATTCCAAGAATTCATTAGTCCATCAACAAAGTCACCTGAAGGTTCAAAACCCATGTTTTTTACCATATGGTAAGTTGGATTTATTGTTTGAAATAATTTATAACTCCCATAACCAACGTTAATAAGAAGATCTGCTGTCGCAATACCTAGTTGATTAACGAACTTGTGGCCATCATTATAGTTCCTTCTAATCATAGCCCAGTTTTCATCTTCCTTTTCAGACTTTAACTCAGCATCCATAAATAAGTCATAAGACTTTTCAAATGTGTTTCTCGTCTGTTCTAAGGTGTTTCTTTCCACCATAGCGTTTTCATACAACGACACAGGTAAAAGTCTTCCATCTTTAGTTTCGTAAGCTGGAGTAACTCTTGGATCTACATCATATTTAATTAAAGGATTGTTTATAAATTCATTTAACTCCTCTAAGTTATTTAAGCCTACCTCTAGTGTTTGGTTAAGCTTTTGTTGGCTATATTCTAAAACAGCCAACGATCTAGCTGCTCTTTTATCAGCTTTTGAACCTATTAAATCTTTTATTGAAGTCACTAGAGCAGTGGTTAAACTAGTACCTTCAACTCCTTTTTCTCCTCCTTCAATCCAGTCCTCCCATTTAGCGCTTTTTGTAGCATTCAAGTAGTTTGTTTCAGCATTTTGCCTAGCTCTATTCTCTACTTCAGTTGAATATTTATAATAACTACCAGCTTTAAATTTTAATGATTCAGGATTAAAATCCTTAACACCCATTTCTTGAGCTTCAGCTACTAACTGATTGTAAGCTTCTTCTAATTGTGCTTCACCATTTTGAGTAGTAAATAACTGCCCACCAAAACTAGTTAACTCAAAGCTTAAATCAAGATTATTATAAACATCTTTCGCATCTCGTTTATCTTTTTGAGTTAGTCCAAATATACCACCTTCTATTTTACCTCCATTTTTTATAAAAATATCTTCTTGTTCTTTCGATTTAAACGTGGGTGCATCTTTAAACAATGCAGCAACTTCAGACTCTTGACTAGAAGTAGATAGCTTTATTAAAGCTATATCATCTTCTGTTATATAGTTTTTTAAGTATTTTAAAAAATCGTTTTGAGCAGCTTTAGGTGATCTTCTATTTTTATTATCAAAAGCATTTGTTACTTCACCTTCAAGAAATGAGTCTATTTCAAAAACTTCTCCATCTGGTGCTGTAACTTTTACTACATTATTTCTCGAAGTTCCTTGGTCAACATTGCTTTGATCTTTTTTAAATGTTTCAATAGTAAAGTCTTCTAAAGCGCTTAGATTATTTAAGTAGTCTGCAAGTCCAGAAGCTCCAGTTCCAGCTGTTGATTTATCTTCTTTACCTTCTAAGGTTTTAGGCGTAAAGAGTTCTATGGGAATAATAGAATCATCTGCAACCGCGTCTTCTAGTTTAGCATCTCTAATAGCCACCATGCCTACAGCGCCTGGGACATCTACATCTTTCAAAGGAGATGGTGGTGGTTTAATCACCGACACTAAACCAGGAACCGGCTGACTTAGTTGTAGGTTTTGTTGTATTTCTGATAGTTCAGTGTCTTGTTGTTTTTGTTTTGACTTCCAGGTTTCAAATTTAACTTTTTCCTGATCCATCATAGGTAAAGACTCGTAGTCTATGTTTGGATTAGGATTCCAGTCTTCTTCCTCTTCTTCTTCTTCCACTGCTATTTCAGTAGCATTATCTCGTTTTTCTTGTTCAGAACCTTGCAATGCTTGAACGCCATAAGCATCATCAATATAACCTCTACCAGTAAACTCACCATCCAAACCTTTGCCTTGTAAACCTTCTCCACCTACAGCTACACTACCACCTGAGTGTTCATCTATCCACTTGTTTATATCATTGGTTATTGTAGGGTCATATTTTGACAAATAATCAAACATTGAAACCCTATAATTACCATCTTCTAAAAGTTTTTTATTTAGCTCTTCATTAGTTAAGGTAAAAGTATCTCCGTAAGCTTCTTTAATCTTAGCGTGAATTGGATCTATTGAAATCATATATATATGTTATATTACTAAAGTATTTGATACTGAGCCACGATTTGACTTAATGCTTGGTCTCTATAGTCTTCTTCTGAGTAATTAAATTCTTTTTTACTTCCAGCTTGCATTATTGGTTTACCACTTGCGTCCATCTCTGGCTGACCAGTTAATGGATCTATTTTAGGAACTGGTGTAGCTTTATCTCTTACGTTGTTAAAAGACTGAAATGTTCCTGCGAATTCTTCTGGTCCTAAAAGATCTGTTAGTAAATTATATCTTCCGTCATGTCCTGCTGTTCCTGGCGGAAGCTTACCATTTATAATAAATTGGTTTAACAACGCTTGGTCAAGTACCATTTGTTTCTTTCCTCCAGTACTTTTTATATATCTAGGATCAGTATCTGGCATTGGCTTACCTATAGTTCCGTCTTGTACTAACTGTTCTAAAACTTTAGCAGATTTCATTATTTCATCTTGTATAAGAGCATTTTCTGGTACAAGTTCAAAATACTCCCCACTTTTAGCAACTTTAGTTGACCAGTCTGACAAATTAAAAGAGTCTTCTATTTTAAAATCATAATCTCCTTCTGTACCATATTGTCCGGTACTTGCAATAGGTTTTCCTTGTAAATCTGTTTTTACTTCATCGCTTAATAGTGATATTTGAAAATTAGCATCTCCTGGTTGACTAGATATTACTACATTTTGCTTACCGTCTTCCCATGATGCAAACATGTTTATTAATCCAGCGTTCTTTGAATCACCTAATACTAATGCTCCACCTTCTTCTGCTCCATACTGTATAGCAGCTTTATAATCATTGTAAGCAGTTAGCAAATGACCCATGTCGCCTTTCAACTGTCTCATTTTTAATATAGCATTATTAGTAGCATTTAATACTTGTTGATTTGAAGCTTCTGGACCTAAGCCGTCAAGTGTTGATTTTAAATTATCTCCAATAAAACTTAGTTGACCATCTATTTGAGACTGCAAAGAGTTCCTGTCTTTTTCGTCTTTAACTCCAGAAGCTAAAGTGCTAGCAACTTGCTTAGCAGCTAAAAAATCTTCATTAAACTTACCGTAAGCTTTTTCATCTCTTAGTATTTTTTTATCTGCTTCAGCTTGTTGTGCCTGCTTTTTCTTAGTAAATGTTTCAATAGAACTAGTCATAGCATTTTGAAAGTTAGCTATACTAGAAGCCATTGCCTTCATTTTTGTATTGTAATTTACTCCTTTAGGATTCGCGTAACTCATATTTATCCAATTTTGTAATAGTTATCATCATCAGCATCCGCATTAAAAGCTCCAAAGCCACCTCCACTGCCGCCACTTCCGCTAGATTGCACATCTTGAAGAGCACCAAAAGCAGCTACTCCACTTGAGAGTCCACTAGTTATACCACTCATCATAGAAGCATTACCAGCGGCATTTAAGTCTATAGCATTTTGATTGCTTTGATCCATTAAGTCAGAAGCTCTGTCTAACTTTGCTATATCTCTTGTTTCTTGTCTATCAAAAGCGTTTACTTCTTCAGCTATAGCTAATTGTTCTAGGTCCATTTGTTGTTTCAACCTGTTTGCTTCACCGGTTATTTTCAATTTTTGATTAGCTGCTTCTTGATTTTCTATACTTGCAGCAACCTTAGCTTTTCCTTCTGCAGCGGCTCTAGCTAAAGCTGTTGCTCCACCAGCTGAAGTACCACTTTTGTTAATAGCGTCTAACGTGTTAGCTAAGTCTTGATCTTGCTGTTCTACTTGCATTTCAACACCTTTCATAGCAACACCCATTTGTTCATATGGATTAAATACTTGACTCTTGAGATCTCTTATTTTTTGAGATTGATCAATTACGGGTGGACGCATTTGTTCTAACTCTCTGAGTCTTTTTTCTTGCCTTCTTGCTTTACCAGCTTCTAGACGCGCTGCTTTCTTTTGCTGAGATCCTGAAATTATACCTGATGTAATGCCTGTAGCCGCGGCAATACTTCCCGTTACTATAGCTAAAATTGCTGACATATTATTTATTTTTTATAGATTGTTCATATTCTTTTACGCTCATAGCTACCATTTCTTTTTCCAAGAAATCTAAATCCTCTGTATCAGTAGGATTCTTATGGCAGTTTATCCATATTGAATCTTCATTTGCGCTTATAACTCTTTGTGTTCCAGGTTGTGATATAGTATAACAAGGCGCTTGATAATCTTGTATACCATTTTTATCAGCTACAGTTACATTACCACTCATTAAGAACCATACATGTTTTTGCTTATGTACAGCACTAACTACTACGCTACCTTTCTGTAAATCCATTCTTCTTATATACACTCCATCAGTAAACTCATGTGTAACAATAACTCCACCACCTTCATTGACTAGATTTTTTCCATCACCAATGATAAATTCGCCGTCTGCGTTGTTTATCATTTCCTTGCCTAACTCTTCTATTAGATCTGTTCTAGATAGTTCTTTTTTATTTGATTTTATTAAATTTAATTCCATATTTTATGAGGACATAACATAGTTGCTAGCTACAGAGAATAATTCTTTCATACCTCCTGGTTGAGTTTCATTATCAGTAGATATTTTTACAGTGGCAAAATATCCTTTAATACCTGACATTTGCGCTCCAAAAATTATTTCACCTGGAGCTTGTGTAGAGTTATTGATAAGATTAGCAACGTATCTGTTTTCTTTTCTATCAAAACCTCCATAATAAGTAACTTGATCTACTTTGTATTGACCCATGTTGTAGCTTAAAACCGGTTTAGTAGAGTCTCTATATTGATTACTATCTACATATGTAAAAGGATCTGAAAGTGCTCCTGAAACTTGCAAGTCAGGATCCACACCCGTGTAATCAGAGGCAAAGAAATCCATTTTCCAACCATTACTACCTTCGTAGCTTATAGTGTTGAAATTTTTAACTAAAACAGGTTGTGGATTAAATACAAAAGTAACACTTGCAGAAGCTCTTGGTTCATTGTAAAACACGCCTCTAGTGTTGTTATCTGGTATAGTTTGATAGTAATGCTCGTATATGTTACTATCAACAAAACTATAGTATATATTTTTAGAACTACCTAAGAAAGAAGGTTTATAACTAAAAAAGCTAGTCCATCCCGATACCGTTTCATCAAAAGATACTGTAGCATAGTCTGTATTTTTAGAAATATACCTAGGCTTTTCTTGTAGTGACAAAGTATACATGGCGTTATGTATATCCCAACCTCCTGGTGCTTGACCCTTATATAACTTAGTAAATCTAATTTCAGTGTTATTATAAGTACCTGACAATAAAATAGGACTTGAAAACGTTACATTAAACTTATCTTGAACAGCAGTAGATGTAACATCTGTAACGAAACCTCCTGAAAAGCCTTCGTAAAAAACTTGTGATCCTATATCCACAGAGCATATGTTAGCTGCTGATATAGTTATTGTATCTGTATTACCTGTTCCTTCAAACTCTGGAACCCTAAAAACACTAACATCGCTTAGGTACTCGCTTGAAACTTTCTGTAATTCGTCTCTAAAATAATCACGCATACCATACATGCTTATTTCAGTTATACCATCTCTAGAAAGCCTTAAAACAGCAGCTCGGTCACGATCTATAAAGTACTTTCTAAAACCATAAACAGCAAACGATTCTGGATTTGTGCTTATGCCATATTCACCTAAATAACCTACAGGTTGTCCCAAAAATTTAACGCTAGCTGATTCTACAGAACCTTGATCGCCTGAATATAATGCGTTCTTGTTTATTAAAACTTTGTTTACTTTCTTCTCTTGGAATACTATAAGATTAGTATCTTCTGTATAAAGTTTTTGAATAGTACCATTTAAAGGGTCTAAATCTTTTATTATAGCTGCACCAATAGAAAATACATTTGTTTCATTAAAACCAGTTCTTGAGTTAATTAGACCTGAGTATATTAAACTACTAGATCTATCCACTCTCCTTGGATTGTCGTCAACAACATAAGCTCTAACACCTAAAGATAGACCAGTGTTGTTAAAACCACCTTTATATCTAGACTCTTCTATGTAGAAGTTTTGATAGCCAGTCTTAGGAGTTCCTTGAGTACCGCTAGTGCCAAAAGGGAAAGGTATGTTTTCATAACCCTTTGGGTTCCAAGGTAAACCAGGCCAAGAACCTTGGTCATTAGTTGTTGAAGTACTATTAACAACCTTCTTTAACCAAAAAGAATTAAAATATTTTACCTCTATTGTTGCTGCCATGTTTATATAATCACTTGTTAAAAAATATTATTACCCGATCTCTGGACCTGTAACTGTAACAACCCTAGTTAGTCTTTGAGCTTCTGCAAATGTAGAGGTTGATAAGCCACCTTCATCTTGGACATTTAGTTCTATTGTATAAGTACCATTAGGTGTTAATGATAAACAAGATACTATAGGTATACCTAAGTTAGGAATAAATTGTGAAACTGAAAAAGCATTGTCCGGGTACAGCACACTTGGACCAGACTTTATTGTAACATCCCATGTTAAACCTAAGTTATTTCTTGAGCTATCAAAAGAGCCATTTTCAGCAGCTAATAAAGCTGGAGTCATCTCTAAGCTAACGCTTTTATCTATGCTTCCTGAACCAGTTAATGGATTTGATCCATAATTAGGACTAGCATTACCAAGTATTGTAGGTTCATTAGGCGAAAGTATAGAAGTTATAGGGAAATTACTTACTGAGCTAGGTGCTGTTACTTTTATGTAAAAAGTGTAAGTTTCTCCTGTTGCTCCATAATAAAATAGACTAGCTGTTTTTATTCTGTATTTACCTGGATTAGCTGCATCTACTTCTATATCAAAATCCGTTTTTCTTTCATTACCTAGATTATCTATAACAGAATTTATCTCCATTTCTGCAGTTGTTAGATTATTACCTGCCGTGTCATTAGCATAGAAATAATCTGTAATAGGTAAACCACTAGCAAAAGACTCTACAAGACTAAAGTTCCAAACATCTAAAGATCTAGGCGTATAGATATCACCAGCTTCTATAAGATCGTTCAAGTCTTCAATTAATCCTGAAGTGCTAGTCTCCCAATAAATATCTAATCTAGAATCTATAGGAGTAGTTTCATACACTGAAAAAGCAGGTGTCATTAGACCTGGGTATTCTTTTTTCGTTACGTCTAAAGTAAATGTAGCTTCACCATCACCGGCTCCTGTTATTTCAAGGTTTTGAGTTCCGACAGTATACCCTTGTATGTCTTTAGAGTTTGCGTTTGATATAGATATTTTAATAGGAGCTCCTGCTGCATCTACTTCTTCTATATTAACTAATATTCCAACACCACCGTCTTCTCCTACTACTTGAGTGGATATATTTTCTGATCCAGCAACGTATTCAGTACCATTAGCAGGTTGTGTTGCTATACTATATATTAAATTATGTGCATTAACACTAGGACCTACAGCCCCCATAGTATAATCAGCTAATTCTATTTTACCTATTAAAGGGTTGTTTTGATAACCAAAAAATACCGGAGCTCTGTTATATGGACTTACAGCTGTTGGGTTCCAAAGACCTAAGTCTGTTCCGCTACCTACTGTTACAACAACATCTTCTTTTTGACCAGGATACCATTGAGATGTATTAGCTACTCGGCTTAAATCAAACCATATTATAGGTCTTAAACCAATAAATGCTCCACTATCTGGAACAGCTATCTCATACTTATTAAATCCTTCCACCGCTGTCGTATCAGTGTCTCTATAGCCACTACCAAAATCTACAATTTCTATTTGAGCTATTTTATTAGCAGCTGTTACTGCAGTAACTCTAACAGTCATACCTCTGCCAGTCTTACCCCATCCATTATAATTAGGGTCATTAATTATAGCTGGCACTCTGTTAACTACAACGCTATAAATATCTCCTACACTAACATCATCAGATGTGGCAGCACTTAGATCTAAGCCAAGTGGAAAAGGGGTGTTTGCTTTAGCGTAATTCATTACTCTAGGGAAAAGCTTTACACTAGCATTGTTTATTTGACTACCTGAATCTAAATCTCTTTCTCTATCTCTAGTTTTTAATATGTTTTCTCCTTCTTCCGTATATGGGTCTACAACAAATTTTGTTCCACTAGTATCTAAAAATTCGTAGTAAGATGGATCGTCTTCAAAGCTAGGTCTACCAGTTCTAAAAACTAATTGATTAGGACCAACTAAAGATAAATCTCTAGGAATTTTATTAATATTGTCTGATGAAATAGCTATATGACCTATTGGTTCACTATCAGAAGCTGCTAACGGATAAGCAGATTCACCATCTATATATCCATTTAATAATCCTGGAAAAAATATATTGTAATACTCTTGTTGAGACTGTTTTACAACTATTTTATAACTATACCAACCAGTAGGGTTAGTTTCACTGTATAAACCCGGTTCACCAGTTACATCAGACTTAACTGATTGTATAGGAGAGTTAAAAGTTACTTTTAAAGAATCACCAGCCCAAGTATCATTAGCTGATAACAAATCACCAGCATCGCCTGGGTAGTAAGAAAAGTCTGTAGAAGTACTTTTAGTATTAGTACCAGCTTTATATGGAGTAAAAACAGTAGAACCCTGTAGGATTTTACCATTACTTGTATTTATAGAGTCTATAGACGAAAGTACAGTTGTGGATTGTCTACCATACCTATCAGATAATACTACGCCCACTTGATAGGATCTATTTTGCTTTAGTGTATGGTTTTGATATTCTTTTCTTATAGAACTACTAGTAGCACCTGATAACGGCAACTTTTCACTAACAGAAACAACGTAATCTAAACTAGCTGGCGGTGTCCCTTTATCTATGTAATTACCGTATATTACTCTATTTCCTGCTACTTCTTGACCTAAAGATCTTAATGGAGTTTGGTCATATACTCTAAGCAAAGCTGTGTCTGGAAGTGTTTTATAAGGCTTTTCTGACTTGTAGTTATATCTATAATATTTATAATCAATGTCTCCCCATGAAGAAGCGTCTTTACTGTCTAATACTTTTAAAGATGTTTGATCTGATTGCTTGTATATTATTTCAACTTCTGATACTTTAAATTTATCTTCTGCATCTTCCCATTTAGCTGATTTATTTGTACCTTCAAAAAAACCTGGCGCTGGAATAAGTAAATTTATATTATTTATCTTATTCTGCATAAATTCTATTTCAGTACTTTTATAAGACTGATTCTCTTGTTCACCAATGAAATATCCATCTTGTTCAGGTACAAAACATGGTTGAGTAAATGGAGATATTAAAGAGTATTCACCATCTTCAAATTTGTATCTATAAGCAAATCTTACAAACTTGTCTTTTAAAAAGTTTTTATCACCTGAAAAATTAGCATCATAAAGAGGGTTTGGGGTTACTCCATCAGGAAGTTTTTCGCTAACTACGTCTTCCATCATAGCTATATCATCAACCACTAAGCTAAAGCTAACACCTGTTCCAAGTTTTGATAAAACGGTTACTACATCTCCAAGTTCATAACCTTGACCAATATCCGCTATTTCAAAGCTTGTTATATCTCCACTACCACTTACAGTTAATATATTAAACGTTAATCCAAAACCTTTACTTGGAGACGTAGCTGCTGTCGAAACATTGTCTTCTACTATATATCCTGTACCTGTTCCAGTTTTATTCATCTGAACTACTTCTGAATTAACCAGCTGTATACATTGATGTGGATATATTTTAGCTACAGATATTTGATCCTCAGTAGTGTAATATGTTATATCGTTTAAAGCTCTTGTAGTATTTATTTTTCTTGGTTGGTTTCTATTATCACTCCAAAATAGAAATTCTCCTATATAGTTTACTCCATAAATTTTAGAAGCTTTAGAAAAATTTAAAAAATTACCTTGTACAAGTATTGATCCAATACCAGTATTTGTATTATAAGCAGCTATGTAGCACTTAGCAGCGTCTGGAGCAAAATTAGATAAAAGATCAGTGGAAGTATCGATGTAATTAGTTATGAACACATATATAACCCCACTTATGTCTTCAGCGAAAAAACCTATTATATCTAAATTACATTCTGAGCTTAAGCCAAAATCAGTTAAAGATACATTGCCTAATACATTTTCTAAAGCGCCTACGTCTTCACCTTCTGATTTACTTACTGCAATGTTCTGAGCATCTCTATACTCCCCAGGTTGAATTAACCTTGAGTCTAAGTCTTTGTTCATCTTAGACTTGATAAAATTGTCTCTAATCTCAGCCATTTAGTTTAGTGTTTAATCCATTTAGATTTACCTCTCATTACTTGAGATATTTCTTCAAGCTTTATATTTGATAATCTTATTTTAGCATTTCTTAATGCTGCTCTTCTTTCTATCTTATACCTTCTAACTACATATTCAGGTATATTAGCACGACTAGCTAGTATACTATACAATATATGCATATACATAGCTTCTTCAGCCATTTTTGGTATTTTAGTGTCAGCATCGTTAGCGACTCCATCAGATATGTATTGTAATACTATTAAAGAACCGTTAAGGTTACTACTAAAAGAAAACTTACCTTCTCTTTCATTTATAGTAAACCAACCATTGCCTTGAGAATACTGAGGATCTAGACCGTATCTTTGTCCATAGTTTAGTTTCCACCAGTTCCAGCCTAATACGTCTACATTGTTAAAATCATTCCAATTATAATTTCCAGATATATCTAAATCATTAGCTGTAGCCCAGGCTTCATTAGTTTGAGACGTTCCTTGTATGTTAGAACCATATGAGTCTTGAGCAGGAATACCATTAGTATCCTGTAAAGGAACTGTATAAGGATTTGTGGTTAAGTTATTAGCTGGATATATAATGTGTTTAACACCTAAATTGTCTATTCTAGCAAGCTCTACGTAATTTACATAATCTTGAGGTATTATAACAGATAAACTAGCAGGTATAGTTAATTCTTGAGATTTAATGCTTTTTAAAGTATCATAACTAAATTCTTGAACACCTCTTTTAGCAAAGAACATAACATCAGTTCTTTTAACATTAGGTATAAGTTTTCCATCTCCTACATAAGCTACTATAAAGTTATTTATAACTTCATTTAAAGATATATACTCATAACCACCATAATTGTTCCATTTAGCAGGTATAGTTAATATAATTCTAGCTAAAACACTAGATAAAGCACTACCTATTGAGACAGTTGTTGTAACAGTTTTGTTGCTGTCACTTAATGTTAACGTACCAGTGTTATCTACCCACGTTGCTCCACCATCTGTAGATTCTTGCAAGTAAAAATTAGCTGGTGCACTTGAAGATGATAAAACTAATTCTGTATTAAAAGTTGTTTTAAATTCTACTTGTGTTGATCCAGCACTTATAGGGTAAACTTTCTCAGCTGAATAATACTCTTCGTTACTTTCTGTTATTAATCCCATTTTTTATTAAGTTTTTTCGTTTGCTGTGTCTTGCTGTATCATAGCGGAAGCTGTTTGTACAATTTGTTGATCTCTTATTATTACTCCAGAATACATAAGTATGTTTAATATAATATTAACTTGTTCTGTGGGGTGTAATCCAAACTGAACTGAACCAGTTGTAGGAATAGCGGCTGGATCAGCTGCTTGTTGATATACATAACCACCTTGAGCATTTGGTTTATAAGCCCAAACAACATCTATTGGTTTTCGTATGTAAAATATAGGTAAATCGCTGCTTATAGTTTCTGGATACACGTCCATCTTAAGACCTGGCGCAGCAGGTGCAAAAGGTGTAGCTAAACCATCTAGCACGTAAGCAGGGAAAGATTCAGTAGGTTTAGTGAAAGGAGACTTGTTTATTAAAACATAATCTCTTCTACTCATTTCTTGAAGTAATTTATCTTTATATGTTATACTACCTATCCTATGTAGGTCATCTGGAAAAGAATACAATGGTGAGGCCGCTGTAGTGCATACACCATGAGTTTCAAACATACCTATTTTTTCATTTAGGTTTTTTACTCTGTTAGCATATTCACTATCATTGTCAGGCATACGCAATGCTTGATTAAGTTCTTCAAAATATTGTTCAAATATTTCTAATTGAACTTGAGTAGCTACTTTATTAAACTCAGCTGGAGTTAAATAACCTCTTTGTTCCTTATTTAATATGTATAGAACAGTTTGATATACTTGATTTACGTTTACCATTTTAATATTTTTAAAAAAAAAGGGTGGCGAAATACCACCCTAATTATATAGTCACTTGTTATTTGAACTTTTTCTCTATTGACTTATAGACTGCAAGTCCTTCATCAGTTTTAAACCAAGCTGCCATTGCTGAAAACGGATTTTCATCAAATGGAACAGTCATTAGTTTCTTGCCATTACTAGCCCAAGTAAATGTTCTTTGATCTGGAGATAATACAATAATACCTGCTTCAGAAGCTTTTATAGCGTGATTTCTCAACTCTACGTTTCCATCTTCTAATAAAGCCATAAATGTTTGTGGGCTTTTTTTAGCAAACATTAGTAAATCTCTTTTTATTTCTTTCGAGCTCATCTTAGAAACTTCAGATCCAATCTCAACTCTTAGTATAGCTTCTGCATGATCTACATCTATACTTTGAGCAGCATTTAATGCTTGTATTTGAAATTCTATCCAACTTAACTCGTCTTTAGCGTCTTCAACTTTATCATGTTCTTTATATATCCTGTCTTTAGCGGGATGATACATTGATAAAAGTCTTTGTAATGAAGCTTTCTCTTTAGGAACAGTTAACACACCGTTTTCAAAAATTATATGCTCTAGTGTTACTGGGCCATTTTGCTCATCAACAAATATAGATTTTTGATTAGTTGCATATCTTAATTCTCTTTCGTATCCTTTCTCTTCGTCAAACCACAATAGAGGATGTCTATTAGTATGTCTTGAAGACAACTTTAGAATTAAAGGTTCTTTATTACCTGTTAAGTAGTAAGTTCTAGTTTTATACTCCCAAGTATTTTTTTTAACTTCAGCTTTAGCTGGAGCTTTTTTTTCTTTTGTTTCCATAATATAATATAATATAATAATTAAAAAAGACCCCGCCGAAGCGGGATCTTATTATTGTTTTGCTGATTAAGTTGCAGCTGAATCAGTAATTTCTATTGACTTGCAAAATAAACCTTCTCCAAGATCTACTACAATAGCAGGTCCAGAAGCGCCATTAGCTTTCTCAATAGCTGCATTAATTCCATCTCTGGAAGCAGCAGTTAAATCAGCGGCAGCGTCTGCAGAATTTGCCCCGGCTATGACAGCATATACCTTAGGTGCATTACCACCAAGAATTATATTAATGTCCTTACTCGTAGATTGTGGAGCACTTACGTGAAACAAATCATCTGCAGGTAATAAATCAGCAGATCCGTCTGCTTTCATGAATTTTAAATATCCCATTTTCTTATTTTTTTTAAATGTTAATAATTAATTAAGCTGTAGCTTTGAATAACACGAAGTTATTAGCTGCTTGAGTGATTAAACATCTTTCAGATAAGAAATGTACTTGCATTGCATCTAAAGAAGAAGTATAAGCACCACCAACAGAACCAGTGATCCAGTTTTTCATTCTTCTATCATCAGCTTCAGAAGCTCTATATCTTACGTGTAAGAAAGGTCTTCTAATGTTTGATCCAAGCATTTGATCGTATACTGTAGATGTTCCAGCAGGAATCATCACACCATCGATATCTTTTGTAAGTCCACGAGTAGTCGCATCATTTAGATATTTCCAGTCAGTTTTGTAGAAGTCATAAGAACCTCTTCTAAAACCACCAAATCCAAAGTTTAGCGCCATTTCAGCTTCGTTATCAAATAAACCGTAAGATGCAGCTGTAGTAGAAGCATAACCTCCACCAGCTTGTGCAGCGATCATATCATCAAAATCAAGAGCAGTAGCTCTGTTTAAGAATAACATGTTTTCTTCAATAGCACCTTGCTTATCTAATTGTTTAAGGATAGCATCAAAATCTCCTAATGCACCAGCTCCAGGAGCAGCAGCACCAGCAAAATTATTCCATACTAAACCTCTTTCTTCAATAGCAGCAAACATACCTTGTGTACCTTTTGGTGCAACAGTAGCTGTAAATTGACCATTAGTACCCATGTCATCTAAAGCACCTGAACCAGTAGCAGCAAGTTCACCTTCAACTGATACCATTTCAAGGTAATCTTCAAATCTTAGTCTTGTTTCAGACTCAGCTTTTAAATACCATAAGTATCCAGATGTTCCATCTTCAGTTGAAACTTCAACCCAACCAATTTGAGCAGCATCAGAACCTGATACTTCGAATTGATCTTTGATAATAACAGGAGAGTTAGTATACGATTTTAGTTGTGGATTAATTGATCCACCCATTCCGTTTACTCCTTTTGGAAATTCAGAACCATAAACAAATAGTTTGATGCTAGTAGAATCAACCGCTCCAAAAACAGCGTCTAAATCTGCTTCTGTATAAGGAAGGCAAGTAATAACTTGACCACTAACGTCAGAAACTATACATTTTACAGTTTTAAATCCATCAGAAACAACTACAGTGTTATTTACTCTTACAGCATTGTTTTCACCTGTCGCAAGAGTTAAATTGTTAGTACTTGCAGTACCTGCACTTGATGTTCTAGATACACCTTCATAAGCAATGTGTAATCTATTTTGTTCAGACCAAACAACTTGGTCAGATGTCATTGGCATTTCAGCGCCAACCATTCTCAAGAAACCAGACAAAGTCCTGTTTCCGTATCTTTCTACTTCTTGCTCATAAAGCTCAGGTAGATATTGTTGTGCCCATTGGCCAGCATCGTTAAAATCGATGTAGTTAGTAGGTTGTGTAACCTTCTTTGGCATTGGCGTAATAGATGCTGGAAAAGCTCCAGCTGGTGAATTGTCTACAAATCCCATTTTTTTAGTTTTTAAGTTTTATTTTTTTGTTTTAAATTTTAACTTAGAGCCATCTGAACCACTAATAGCTTTAACTCTTAAACCATTAACAAAAACATCTCCCTGTGAAGGTCTTGTTTCTTGTTGTATGTTTTTAGATCTAGCTGTAACATCTTTAATTGCATCGGTTTTACCTTGCTCATAAAAATGTTTAGCTATGCTGTCAGCATTTCTAGCGGCATATAAAGCCTTGTGATAACCATTCACATCAGATATTTCACCTTGTTTGTTTAGAAACTTTCCAACAAAATTGTTTAAATCTGATTGATTTGTTGCTACGTCATTAGGATTATTTACTTTATACTTAAATCGTTTTTCTCCTACATTGAAATCAAAACCTTTGAAATCGTTATTGAAAAACTTTTGTGTAGTATCTTTAAAATTATTATGACGCTCACGAATAACTTTTTGCTCTTCGTTGTGTTTATTGTAAAAATCTAAAGCTTCTTTGTTTCCTTGAGTAGAATTTGACCTCAACTTGATGTCATCATAGTACTTACTCTTAGAATTATTCAAATAAGTTTTAGCTTTAGCAATTTCTTCTTTTAAATAGAGTTTTTTAAGTTTAATATCTCTTTCCTCATCGTTCTCATCATCCCATGAAAATTTATCTTCTAATAAAAAAGATACTTCATCGTTGTTTAAGTGAGGTTTGAGCTGCTTATAATACTCATTTAATAGTTCTTCATTATCTAATGAACTATAATCTTTATTTAAGTTTACGTAATCATTTATATCTCCACCTGTTTCTTTCATGAAGTTAACTAATTTCTCTACGTTTTCCGGTAGATTAACTTCTGGTGTTTCATTAATTACTTTTTTAACTTCTTCTTCTTTAATTTCTTCTATAACTTCTTCAATAACCTCAACAGCCTCTTCAACAACTTCTTCTTTAACAGGTTCTTCTTTTACTTCACCTTGAACTTCTACTTCTTTAACTGAGTTAGCGCTTGAAGCTTCTATTTCTTTTGCTTTTTCTTCTTTACTTTCTTCAATAGCTTCTTCTTCTTGCTTTTTAAAATCTACTTTAGTTATTGTTTCTTTTTGACTTAGTTTTTTAGGCTTTTTTTTCATTTTAAAATCACCTTCTTTTTTTGGTTCTTCTGACATAATATAATATAATAGTTAATAATAATCTATGATGGTGCAAACTGCTCTAATCCCATACCTCCTAAAGTATCATTACCTTGAGATTCAAAATTAATAGGCACACCGTCATTTTTTCTTTGTGAAATCATTTCACTTTGTTGTGTTGCTTGTAATTTAGTTCTTTTATCTTTTCTATCTTCTATTTCTTTTTCTTTCTGCTGTGTTGCTCCAACTTGCGCTTTAGCCAACTGCATGTTATATTGAAACTCTTGTTCCATTAACTGCTGTTTTATTTGAGCTTCGTTTTGTAATCTTTGTATTTCAAATTGTGATTTAGCTTGTTCTATTTGAACCTTAGATTCTGTTAAAGCTTGTTGTTTTTGCACTTCAAATAAAGCTGTTTGTTCAGCTACTTGCGCATTAGCAGCAGCTTGAGCTTGCATATTTTGTTGAGCAATCTGTTGATCTCTTGCAGCTTTTTCCTTTCTTTTCTTTTTAAGAAACTCATTAGCTAGTTTTAGATTTTTAATATTTCTTATATCAATAGCATCTTCTAAGTCTATAGAACCTTGCTGTAAAGAGGCTTGTATGTTTTGTTCTAACATAGCTTTATCTTCTTCGTCAGGTTCAAGCTCTATAAATATTCCAAAATCATGTAGATTTACAGCTGATAGCTCATCTAAAGTTCCTACGTTAAAGTTGGATATACTGTCTCTTAAAGCTGTTTTAGTTAAAGGAAACATTAAAGCATCATTAACTCTACAAGATACATTTTCACAAGTTTTTAGCGTTAAGTATAAGCTTGCTTGCAATATATGTCTAGTTGCAGTGTTTGAGTTAGCTGCTGCCATTTTTTGTAAACCAACTAAAGCGTTTTTATCAGGAGTACTTCCATCTCTGGCTTCATTAAGTCCGGTCACGTCTCTTATCATTTGTAAGTAATACTGATACGTTTGAATAAGAGATGCTATTTTAGCTTGACCATTAGAACTGTTTAATTCCTGTATAGGAACTTTACCTCTATTCATTTCACCGTCTTGAGTTAGAGATCTACCTACAATAGAACCTGTTTGAAAATACATATTCAAAGCCTCTTGCGGATTGTAATTAGTTCCATTACCAAGATCAACCTCAGCTAGTCCATCCATATCTAAATAAACACCATCAGGGACCATTCTAGATAATACTTGCTGTAGTTTTAAATGAGTTAACTGTATCATATCTGCAAAACCAGTTACTCTTGACACTAACGATTCTATACGTCCCTTGTACATTCTAGGAGCGCATATGTTATAATTCATATTTACTTTAGTAGTATTAGCAGCTGGTCTTGTCATGTTTTCAGACATACCCCAAGATAACATCATAGGATGTCCTAAGACTTTAGCGCCTGTATATAAAACTTCAATAGTTCTAGATACTCTTTTATATCCTTGAGCATCTTCAGGTGGTATAAAAGTATCTTGCTTTTCTAATGTTTTCTCTAAACCAGTAGCTCCTTCTTTTATCTTAAACACTTGATCCATGAAGGTCTTGTATTCAAAGTATAAAACTTGAACTGTGTTTTGGTCTTGTCTTCCGTTCCAGTTTCTAGTATACTCAGAATTTCCTTGATACTTTTCTAAGTCTTCTACTTGAGCAGCGTTTAAGCTTGGAAATTGTTTCTTTACTTCTGGTATTGTTAAACTTTTTACTTCACCTACGTAATATAGATCTTGAAAATTAGGATCGTCTGTATAGGACCACACAAGCGTTGATGGATCAACGTAATCTAAAACAATACCTTCAGATACATTGAAATTAGTTTTTACAGCTCCTATACCTAAAACCGTTAAGTCGTAGTTAACTCTTTTTCTAATAAAATCGTATTTGTTTTTATCTAATACTTGGTTTATAAGCTCTTCTTCAGCTATTTCAATAGACTGTTTGTAACTCAATTGCATATGAGCTGGTAGATCTGCTACATCTTCTACTGTTCTAGCTTCACCTGTAGATTTAGTTAGATCTTGATCTTCTCCCCATTCAGCTTTAACAGCTTCAATATACTGCTTAAGCTGTATATCTTCCATAATTCTTTGAGCGTACTCAGTTCTTTTACGTACTGATTCTGGGTCTTGTGCAAACGTTTTTACTTCATAACTTCTTTGAGACATACCATTTACAACTATATCTACAAACTTGCTTAATATAGGTACTGGTTTCCAGTCTAAGTTTAAATAAGATAAATCTCCATTTATTGATAGTTCATCTTTATACTTTTGTACAGGTTGTTCTCCTCTAGCGTATAGACGTAAGTAATGAAAATTGTTATAGTTTGTTTGAAATCTATAACCATTACTTCTATAGTTTCTAAACCATTCACCTTCAATAGCTCTTCCTACTGCCAGTCCGTATTCTTCAGTAGCTTTCTCAGCCATAGGTACTACCTGATCTGGGAATGTGCTATTACTATTAGTATAAATCTGCATCTATCTTATTATTTTTGAAATTGATCCTGTGTTATCATAAGTCTTCATCTGTAAACTTACAGGAGTTTTTGATTTAATTGCTGTAGGTCTATATTTATTTTTATTGCAAGCCATTATAGCTAGTCCAGAACTAATAGAAGCATCATACTTAGTTCTATTATTAATATTAAATTTAGCCCAGTCTTCTAGTGTCTTTTGAAAATACATTGTTCCATACCCATTTGTTTGTAAACCTACACTTGTTTCTATGTAGCTTTCAATAGCGGCCGCATGTGCTTGTTTTATATCTTCACTTGAGTTAGGTATACCACCTATTTCTTTTTCTGTAGTGGATAATTTACTTAAAGTCTTATCAGGTCTGTTCATACTAAACCCTCTGTATCCTCTTCTTTTTAAGTAATATAATAATCTTGGTTTATTGTTTTCACAAAGCAGTGGCATTCCGTAAAATACTAAAGCCATAAGAACATCTTCAAAAAATGTTTCAGCTGTCTCTGGTCTAGCTATATACTCTAAAAAGAAATGATTAGGAGGAGCGTTTTCCATACTAAACTTAGTTAACCCGTGTAAAGCTCCATTAGAACCTTTACCATCTACTGTTCCAGAAATATCGTAACTATCACAGCCAAAACCACCAATGTGTTCATTACCAGGATACTTAATACCATTCCTTACTATCACATTGTTTTGAATACTTTTATCCGGAACCCAGCTTAAATTAAACCTACCATTGTTATTTGGGTGAAAAACAACCTCTGTATCTTTAATTCCTTGTGTCCATTGAAATGAACCTCTAGTCACATGAGTGTTATTGTTTAGATCTTCATTGTAGTCTATTTGCTCATATATTTTAACTAAGTTAAATAAAGACTGTTTAGTCTCATCTCTAAAAGCATGCTTTGTTGTTCTTGGAAATTGCCTGTAAAATTCGTTTAATCCGTCTTGGTCTCCTTTAAGTCCTTCAACTTCGTTTTCCCAGTGTTCGATAACTCCAATGTTAATTCCTTCTCCATCAATTCCAGCGACTTCAGTTTTTGGCGTATCGAAGACAGGTAGTCCATAAGTATCAATGTATCCTTCGTAGGACCATTCCATAGGGATGAATAAACTATAGAGTCCCGAGCTTGTTTGACCATTCTTATTTCTTCTCGTAACGCTTGAATCATAATATAATTTCTTAAAATTGTTTCCTCCTTTATCTAAATCGTTTGATGTTGATCCCATCATACACTTACCAATAACTCTACTACCTAGTCTTAACGTAGTCTTTGTAACTCTCCAGTTGTTTAATATGTTATCAGGTCTTTCCCACTTACCGCTTTCATCATGTGCTAATATCTTTAGCTTTTCACCATCATAACTATTGTCACCTGTGTTCTTCCAATCAATAGTTGTATCAAGACCTACAATATCTGATAACTTAACATTGTCATCAAGCTTTCTTCTAGTTAGTTTAGAAGCTGGTACCCTGTAGGCGAGCTCTGTTTTAGGACGATCCATACCATCTTGGATCGGCTTGAAGAAAAACGGATAGTTAAGAGATATGGGTACGACTTTATCC